>Ga0116231_10006296_pt1 | contig 22763 bp, 15 predicted proteins | sample S1TSphgellanicum_2_FD_89695 | JGI IMG/M metagenome (GOLD analysis project Ga0116231, IMG submission 89695) | Host-associated microbial communities from peat moss isolated from Minnesota, USA - S1T2_Fd - Sphagnum magellanicum MG | ecosystem: Host-associated > Plants > Peat moss > Unclassified...
AGAGTTACATACTGAGCACCGTTGGAGATGCTCGTAAGGGCTGGTCCTCACACAATGATTGGTCCAGGTGGTTTGCTATTAGTAGTCCCCAATGTATATGCAGTTTCAGTTTGATTAGTGGGGTTGCCCAAAAAAAAAGAAAAAAAACAGCTAAACTTCGACATTTAATTTTACTATCTAGAGTTACATACTGAGCACCGTTGGAGATGCTCGTAAGGGCTGGTCCTCACACAATGATTGGTCCAGGTGGTTTGCTATTAGTAGTCCCCAATGTATATGCAGTTTCAATTTGATTAGTGGGGTTGCCCAAAAAAAAAAACAAAAACAGCTAAACTTCGACATTTAATTTTACTATCCAGAGTTACATACTGAGCACCGTTGGAGATGCTCGTAAGGGCTGGTCCTCACTTTGCTGTATTGTAAAGACAGTTGAAAAAGGAAGGATGAGTAAACTGGTCGTCACTTTGCAGTATTTTAAAGCTAGTTAAAAAAGGAAGGATGAGTGAACTGGTACTCTCACTTTGCTGTATTTTGAAAGATAGTCGACGAAAGCTGAAGATAGTATACTACTTTTTGTATTATTGTCTTTCTTTGGCGTGTGGATGAGAGATGCTTTGAAGTTGAAGTTTGGTTTGAAGAGCCACAAAAACAGGAGAACTTTAAGAAGCAAAACTGGAGTTCCAAGTTTTGCAATTGGAGACTTGGATTTCCAGTCTCTTCTTCTGCTTCTGTGTCTGCACTTGCGGTGGAATTCAAGCTCTGCCACTTACGGTCGCGATTTTAGTTGGCTCGTAGTCTTGAAATTGAATCACATCCTAGCAAATTCTGTTCGCTATTTTGTTTGTTTGTTTGTTTGTTTTTTTTGGGTCTTGTTTTTTTGTTTTTTGCTAAAACCGTTTGTGAGTCAACAATCTATAAGCAGTAGTAGCGGTGGATTTCCAAGCTGTGATGATGATGATGATGATGATGACGACGACGATGATGACGACGACGACGATGGAGGTGTATGGGTTTTGTTTGTTGAATTTTTTATTGTCTGTTATTTGATCACTGTACAGAATCCATCAATCGGTTGCTCTTGGATTCGGGAAGAAGAAGAAGAAGAAGAAGAAGAAGAGCAATAAGCAGAAGAGGAAGAAGGACAAGGAGAACAAGAACAAGAACAATGCTTGATTTGTTTGGGAATTGAGTGAATTTTTTCTTCATCCGGATAGGTTGCTGCTTTGTTTTTGGAAGGTGGGTGGATGGGTGCTTCCCCAAAGTGTTTTTGAGAGAAACGGGGGAGTGTTGTTGTTGTTGTTGTTGAGTGGGTAGCGAAAATTCTACGCATAGAGAGAGAGAGAGAGAGAGAGAGAGAGAGAGCTCTGACCTAGGAAGCTCCCTGCCGCATTCATTTGTATGACTAGTTTTGAAAAGCAGTCTAGAGTGTGTGTAGATTATGACTAGCGTCTCGTAGTGATTCTTGTACCATTTGTAACACAGCCTTCGATCTGTGAGATCACCTGCCCTCAGACAAGTGGATCGCAAAAACAAACAAACAAACAATCTCCATATAAAGAGAAATTTGTAAAGCATGGCTGTTGGAAGGCAGAAAAGAAGTCGGAAAGAGACAGATAGAGAGAGATGGGTGTTCGTGCTTTTCTATTTTGCAAAGATTTTGAATTCTGGTCTGTGTGTGAGGCAAACTACCTAGAGAAAGTTGCTGGTTTGGAGAGAGAACCAGCTCATTTTGTTCATGCTCTCTACTGGAGGTGAATCATCTCTTCTAGGGGACTGACTGACGATTACTTCGTGTGTGTGTGTGTGTGTGTGTGTTCTCTCTGTGGCTTTTGAATTGCAGAGTGAGGCAAGCAACAATTCTGAGTGAGAGAAAGGCGGATACATACATACACGTTTAGGATTTAGGGTTGAAACCCTTTGAAGGAACTTGGGATTCTCAGCAACTGTCGGAAACCATGGCATCAAATGAGGGTGTGTCGGAATTGAAGCTTCGACATCTTCAAATAAACAAGAGTGGTGGCTTAAAATCTAGGGCGGCAGAGGGAGCAGGAGCTCTAGGAGAGAGGGAACCAGAATCAACGGAGGAAGAGCCTGTCACACCAGCTGGAAGAATGTTTCTTCAACCTGATTTGTGCTGCACCATCTTGTGCACCATGGGGTTTCAGAAGACCATCAACTTGGAATCCTTCAAGCAAGCTGTCAAGAACACATTGGTGAAACACAAGCGATTTACCAGCATTGTGGTGAGTCTTGTTTCGTTTTCTTATCATCATTTGTTGTTGTGTATAGGCTTTAGGGTTTAGGTTTAGCTGGTAGCTGATTTCTCTAGTATTCCACACATGCACAGAATTCATGTACTAACTTTCTTTTGAGAATGCAGAAGAAGAACAGAAAGGGAGTTGAGGTCTGGGTAGAAACAGAAGTGGACATGGATGCTCATGTCTTTGAGCCATCAAGCATCTCAGAAGCGGAAATTGCAACCCCAGGGTTTGTTGAGAAGTATGTCTGTGATCTTGCAATTGCACCACCGTTGCCCACATCACGACCGCTATGGGAATGTCATGTACTGAATGGAACATCAGGGAATGCTGCTGCACATGTGGTTTTGCGGATGCATCATTCTTTAGGAGATGGAACTTCTCTCATGTCCCTCATGCTGGCAAGTACACGGCAGACAGATAATCCTGAGAAGCTGCCTTCAATTCCAGTCTCATTGGGACAATCAAGCGCAGTGGCTGCTAGACAATCTTTTCTGCAATCTTTTTGGAAGATGCTTGTTCTTTTGGTGAATACAGTTTGGGGCATTTTCTATTTCTTGGCAACGGTGTTGTGGTTAAAAGACAGTGACACTGTGATCAAAGGCTCTGCAGGAGTCGAGCAACAACCCAAGCTTCTTGTACTTACTGAGGTCAACATGAAAGACATGAAGTTTGTGAAGAACACTGTTGGTGGGGTAAGTTCTTTACTGTCTCTCACACATTTGTTGTTGTATCCATGGAGAAGAGTTGATCAGAGAAATCAAGCAAGCATCTTTGTCTGTGGTATTGTTTGCAAAAGTATTGTTTTGCAAGAGCTGTCAATGATTGGGGGAATTGGAACTTGGGTGGTGGTGGTGGGTGGCAGACAATCAATGATGTGTTATTGGGTATGATAGGTGCATCTCTCCATCGCTATTTGCAAGGCCGTTACAATGAAGCTTCTACTCTCCCTGCCAACCATAATACTTGTATGGTTTTGTGAACCAATTTTGCATCTCAGTTCTTGCAATCCATCTCCATCTCTTTCCACTGCTGTGGTAATTATGTCTGTGTGTTAGAATTGACCTAAATTGGATCATGTTATCTGTTTTCTCAATTTGTATGAGTATCATTTGATTTGTCTTGTCACAGGTGACAATAGTTTTGGAACATGAGGAATTTATGTTCGTGTGTGTATCCACCACATGTATACAGTCATGTGAATTTTTTTCCTTGAGACAATGGTAAAGTGGGTTGCCTCTGTTGCTTGGTCCAGACACCATAATAGTACTTGTTTTCAACTTCATTTGACAATGTCTTCATTGAGAAGTTGAAGTGCCAAAATGGGGAAAATGGAAAGTCGAAAGATGATATTAGTTTTTCTTGTTTGTGCCAGTATGCACTCAGTTACACTTGATCCCTTAAGTTGTTAAAGCCTCAAGAAGTCTTAACACTTGAAATGGTTATATTGGGGGGCAGTTGAGGAGGGCCAAGGGCAGGAATCTCAAATGAATGCAAGGAAGACGATTGAAGAAATGACCATTGATGGAACAACAGGAAATGGAGTGGTTTCTCAAACAAGAGACACTTCAAAAAAAGTAGAAGCCCTTCGAATACGTGCAGCAGCTTTGGTAAACACTAGAGCATCACCGGGCCTACAGGTATCATCTGGTACCTGACTGATTTTGAGGCCTTTCTTTCTTATTAGGTTTTGGCAAAAGTTCCTGACACACAAGAGTTCTCATGAGGCATTTGCCTTGAAATGAATTTTGTTTACTTTTTTTTGTAAACCTAAAGATTATAGACCCATTTTTTGAAGGGTATATATATGTGTGTATGATGTACTCAAGCTATGGTCCTGTGGTTGTACAGGAGCTAGAGGCAATGATGGCAGGAGGATCACAGGTGCGCTGGGGAAACCACATGGGGTACTTGGTTTTGCCAATTTCTCTCAAGCATTATAGTGACCCTCTTGACCAGGTCCGTGCGGCCAAGAAAGTGAGTGACAGTAAAAAGGCATCCCTTGAAGGACTTTTCACATTCTGGAGCGCAACACTTCTCAGCTGGCTTGCAGGCCCATCTGTATGTTTCATTTTCTCTTCTTACACCTCTTCTATCATAGATCCTATGTATGTTCATCTGTTCTCTGTGTCTAAATGCTGGGTTTTTTTTGTGAAGGTAGCATGTTCAGCCTTTTGCTTGTGGATGGTGAAAATTTAGGGTTAGGATGGTTTGATGATTCCTAAAAACTAGGTTTTTTCATGATTTACAGTAATGTGTTCATAATAGCTATGAGATTGTTTGGTTTTTGCAGCTGACAACAATGCTCACACGGCGCGCAATCCTGCAGACAACATTGACAGTGTCAAATGTTCCTGGTCCTATCGAGCCTGTCATGCTGGATAATAACCCAATTGTTCACATATTTCCTGTGGTCTCTGGACACCCACAGGTATGCATTTCCTCTTCACAATCTTGCATTTTTCTAATACCCAACAACAGCAAAAAAGCCATGACATAATCTCAGACTTGAAAAGAAATCTCAGAAATGGCCTCAGATGCATGGAAACTCTCAAAATTGCAACTTGAATGTCATATCCAGTGTGGGTGGGTTCTCTCTTTTTCAAAAGAAAGAACCAGTGGGTAAGTGTCGGGTATATTGACCCTTTGACCAGTGGTTCTCAGAAAGTCAAAGAGCCAGTTTTGACTCATAAACCACAGTTCTCAAAGACCCAAAGAGCCCATCACAGAACGTACCCTGAAATCGCCAGTTCTTTGCCAGTTCTTTATTAAAACCAGCAGGTTTGTTGAAAATTTTCAAATATCTGAAGCCCAAGGTTGGAACCAGGCATTTTTTTTCATTCCGAAAGTTTCCAAAATCCTTGCACTGGAGGTTACAACAAAATGAAAGAACCACCCAACACGGGTTATATAACCACATGATGTGCTTCAAGGCGTTGCCTCTATTATGGGGATTACCCACTTGATCTTTGGAGATAATATGCTTGTCCATACTGTGTACACACAGCTAATCAACCCTTTTTCTTTGTGTGGGTGCAGTCACTATGCTTTTACTTGGTGAGCTATGCTGGAAAGGCAGGCTTGGTGGTTATGAGTTCTAAACATCTCATTCCCGACCCCGAGAAACTTAGTCAATATTGTGTTGATGCCCTGGAGGATATGAAGAAGGCAGCTGCTTCCATCAATGTACAATCAGATTAGGTGCAATTTGATGAGTTCCTTGGTGCCAAAATGTGCCATGTGCCTCGGGGAGAAGGTAAAGGGTGGCTTAGTTTTTCCTTCCTCTAAGTGACATCAAGTTGGGATAGAGTCGAACCATCTTCATCATCCACGCTCCAATCTTTAAAGAAAAGAAGTGTTGTAGCATCATGTTCATCAAACCAAGTACTCCCCATACCGGCAAAAAAAAATCCAAATAAAATAAGTTTTTAAATTCAAAGTGTACGTTGCATTAGTTAATGTTTGATGGGAGGGTAATCATGCTATGACCCATGATTAGTGATAGTAATGACACAAGCAATGGGCATTTTTCCAAAATACGTCAATTTTTTTGTATTTATTCCTATAGGGGTTCTAGTCCATGAGAACTTGCATAAAAAGGCTTCACTTCCATATGGCCCAACATCCAAAAAATCTTTTTGATCACCTTCTTAAATATTTATTATGGATGATAAGTGCACTATGATGTATAAGTTTCATTCATTCAATAACATGTGATTGAGGATGGATTGAATTTCATCCATTGTGGATTGATACTAGCACCTTAGCACATTATCAAATTAAAACCTGAATCTTCACAATACATTGTGTATCTCCAAGTACATGACATAATGAGATCTTTTCATTAATTTGAAAAGTTCAATCATTAAGTTGAAACAACCTTGAAGTTTTATATAAATTGGCATTTTTATCTTGAAGGATAGTTGACCATGATTGAATTTGCAAAGCATGAAGTAGCAACACCAAGTGCATATTTTCTAAATGCCTTAATATTTGTCTATTTGTTTCATTATCAATTCAAATTCCAAAGCCCAATTTGTTATCATCAACTCATGAGATCCAATCAACTAGTTAGGACAAGGGAAATAGGATTGGGTTTGCTTCTTTAAAATCTACAATTTAAAATTGCAAAATCACAAACACGCATATAGAACACAATGTCTAGTAATCAAACATTCGTTGTAAACCAAAAGTAAGGGAAAGGACCAATATGGTTTATATGTTCAATGTGTAGTTGACAAGATCACACATCAACAATGTGCAAAGAGTAATGGAAGTAATTAAAATAGGGGAGGTGGGTGGAGAGGAATAACTACATGGTTAAGGTGTAAAGTAGGAGCACTTACTTTATGAGTACATTTATAAAGTTATATAGACATTGACACAATTTGAAAATTGAGTTTAAAGTCCCCCAAAAACTCAAGAATAATTATATTTTTTTTTTTTTTTTTTTTTTGATAATATCTTCATATAAAAATCTAGATCATAAATATGAATCCCTTTATACTTATTTCCTTCCCAATTGGAAGTAGGAAGCATTAATTGTAATAGGTAAAGATACAATAAATTTTGCCTTGTGACATCCAAAAATGGAAATGTAGTGTGACTAACTAATTCTAAAACATTCCAAAAAATACAATTCCACTTTGCAACAACTTTTGAATCCTCTTGCATTTTGCCAAAATATAGTGTAAGGTAGAACTAAGAGGTATTTCTTCCAAAGAACTTATTTCAATGGTTTTTAGGTGCTTCAACCTTAAATGAAGTAGAAGATAAGCTTTTGCACAAAACCTTGTGTGGACTTAGGACGTTAAAAAATTGAAATACATTAAATAAAAATTGGATAAAGTTACATTTTCATATAAAAGATGACCATGTCCTGAAACATTCTCTTACTTAAGCAAATGATGGGGTCCTAAGGTAAGGACTAATGATTCGAAGGGCGGGCTCTTGTCATGCGAAATGCTTGATTTTTCCACTTTTCAAGAATCCATGTGGGCCATTAAAGATTCAAAAAAGTAATGGAAAAAAGGGTTGTCTTATATCCAATTCTAAAGCATAGTACATGTTAGAAGAGCTCAAGGGTTACAAGTTACAAAAAATATAAATAATAATGAACTTTGGAAAAGCCATAAATGGCCAACTATGAAATTAAAGGTTAATACTCCACTTGTTAGCACCAATCTCAATTTGATATAAGGGCAATGGTTTAATATGTGTGTGTGCATTAGTATCACCAAACCTATATAGTTGGTAAGACTTCAAGAAATAATGGTAAACAAGTCAATACCTTGAATGTGACCAATACACAAGCAAATTGGCATTCAAATATGGTTTTTACCTTCTTTGCCCACGCACATGCAACATTACACAATATATGGCCTTCTTCTAATAGGTCATGCCTTTTACAATATCAAAATTTGAATTTTATTGTCACCCGCTACCCTTTAGACTTCAAAAGTAGCTTTAAATCATGTGAAATAATAGTGTGCAAAACTTTGGAAAAACTTGAAAAAACATTCCAATAAATGATTGTTTAAGACATAAAAGAAAATCAAAGGAAGAGCTCATTCCTTGAGTTGTGGGAGGAAACATGTAATCAATACAAGAACAGAAACATGCACAAGATGCTCCTAGCACATTTGATATATTAGGGCATGTAAGATTTCCGCAGTGGTTGTTATTGAACCTTTTCTTTCTTTCAAACTTATTGGGATAAAAAAGGTTGAATTAAAAAAAATTAGTTAGGGTATTGTTTTGAAGCTAGGGAAAAATGTTTTTGTATGATGAAACTTATAAAAAAAGGCACCATGGAAATTTCTTGGTCAAGGATGCAAAAGTTGGAACATTTGAACAATTTGTAAGGTTGTTAGCTGGGTTGAAATGAGGTGGGTAATTTGTGGGATTTGCATGCCCATTTTTTGAACTACGGGGGGTGGGAGAGGGTTCATTTTAAAGAAAAACAACCCCAAGACATCTATTTATGAAGCAAGGTAGTTTTTGGCCTTGCCTTGTAAGGCATGAATATTGTGTTGATAATCATTATAAAGTATGGTAGCTTCTTCAAGGGATTTTGCCCCCTAGAAACTAGGTGAGATGATTCATCCTAATTTTATTGTACAAAAATTCACATTCATCTTTTGACATTTTGTTTTCTATGCCACGTCCTCAAATGTGCACCCAACCCCAAGTGACTTTGTCACCAATCCATAAATCACAAAACTAAATATGAAACTATTTTTTCCAACAATGGTTATGGCACCCATCAAAAATTCATGTAATTCTTTTTAAATGTGACAATGTCATTGAAAACATTCAAATACACATGTCATGATGAGTTTTTTTTTTTTTTGGTTTGAATTTTTGCACAAATGTGAAAAATAAATATGAAATGGGAATATTTTATCTCTATTTTTTTAAGAAAAGAAAGTCATTAGATTTACTAAAAAGTGAAAATCATGTTGCAACATTTCCCTATTGGTTTTGGTTTGGTAACAAAAATTTTAAATGTTTATATCAGTTCCTATGACATGTCATCATTTAATGTGGGATCCTTTTTGGGTTCCTCATAACTCATGTGATGTTAAAAATTACATTTTTTCTTTTGCAACATGATGATTATGTACATTAAAATAGATTTTCTCTAAAAATCCCCTAGCCATGAACAATTTATCATACAATATCAATTGTTGATATTAAATTAATGGTGGGGCCATTGTGTATGACACACCTTATTTTGTTTTGTCACACTAAAATCTTCCAAACCACAATGCTTCATGCCACACTTTTGGTAGCTCAAAAAGCTTTCAATGAGTAGGGGTGCATTGACTTGGTTTGAAACTATTTGGAGCTACTGTGTGGAAGCTATTGATTATTGAACCATTTTTTCAATGAAAATAAAATAAAATAAAAATTGAAAACTATATTGGAATTTGGGGGCATTTGTGGTGTTGTTGGAAAACCTTTGGTGAGTCAAATTTAATAGAGTTTATTTCACAATTTTTGAAGCTAAGGTTTGGATGATATTATTTTGGAGTGTATTTTGTTATGGAAATTCAAACAAATTGAAAAAAATGGCTTTGGAAGGAAAATTTGGTTGAGCCCTGAATGTGTTCACACTTGGGCCAATGACATATGCTACATTAATTCTAAATTAATGTGGAATGCCTTGGGTTCCATTTTTCAAGTGAACTGTCTCCCATTTCCGTTTAGTTCAAATAATGAGCATGAAAACCACACAAATTGCTCACCCTTTTTTAGCTTGGGTACGAACTCCTAAAATTGTTCAATTGTTCCAATGTTTGCATCCTCAACCACAAAAATTCCATTCATGAATAATTTGTTCTATGATGGCCTTCTTACAATTCTCATGATACAAAAACATTCCTATGAAACTCCAATAAGTTTGAAAGAAAAAAGAAAAGTTTGACAACCACCACCATTGAAATCTTGCATACCTTGACATGTTAGGAATGCTAAGAAAGCCTTGTGCTTGTTTTTCCTCCCATGGTGTAAATCTTTGCTCCCTCAAATCAAAAAAATTGAAGGGCAAAAGCCATGGCCTCTTACATAAGGGCCTTATAATATGTAATTTGTGAACAACGTGCCTAGACAAAGAAGGCAAAAATGAATTTTGAATGTTGAAGTGACAATACTTTAATACTAACTACATAAGATCAATGCCTTGTCTAATGTTTTCTTAGATGAATCACTATTGACTCCATACCAATCTTGCTTTAGTATGGTTTAAATCAATATTATACCATTAGACCTTCACTTTTCTTGTTCGTTTTTTTAATATAATACATATGAAGACTTGAATATGCCTTCCACATCCACTAAATTTGTAAATTCTCATATCTTTAAAATAAAAAAATAACAGAAATTCTAAAGATGGGGAATTATTATCAAAATTCCAAATGTGTGATGATAGCTAGGCATTTAATATCAATCAAAACTCCTTTTTATATCACCATATTTGACCAAAAATGTGCACATTTTATAGTCCAAATTGTTTCAACCAAATGAAAAATGGTAATACTTTATAGAATTTGATAATATTCATATTGTACATGCCTACCAAGTAAGTAGTCATTTTACGCTTCATAATATTTATTTGGGCTTTGCATTGTTTCAATCTACCAATGATGATCAATTCACATACGGTCAAATATTAAAATATATATTTAAAATTAAATAACTTTGAAAGAAATATGATTAATCACCTACCTAATATTGATAATCCATGATTATATAAATTGTCTATGAAATCATAAACATCTCCTTGAATTGAATTGAATTGAGTTATTCTTCCACTACCTAAATAACATTTTAAGTGGTTGATGCAACAAGAACCTAGTCTTAATTTGCTCAACCCATTGTCCCATCTACAATGATTGAGGGAACTATTATAAATTAAGACATGGAATGATGCATGGAGTGCAAGAATGAATGAGGGAGAAGGTGTAAAATGTCTTCACCTCTGCTCCTCTGCCTTCATCTCTTTCATGCTTTACTGAGGTGCTTTCACAACTATGGCTGCTCTGCATGCAGTGCTGGTAATTTATTAGAATTTCATTTGTCCTGTTGGCCTGATATTCAGCAAGAGCAGTCTAACTGAAGCATCTAGTAACTGTTCTTGTGAACAGTATGGGTTGGACCCTACAGAGAGTTTATGTACAATCCTTCAGAGTCATGGCACTTTGCTCAGCAAAACCAGGCACCTCTCACAGAGGAGAAGCCGAGGTGGTGCACTATCATGTACCCCACATGCATGTTTCGTTTACAAGTGGAAGCAAATTATGTCTCTTTCAGATCCCATAAAGCACTATTGTGGATCCCATCTCCTAATAGAAGGTGACGGGTGGGAGATACTGCGGGTGGATCAACAATGTCTACAACCAGGATTCCCTGGAGAGTTGGTAGAAAATTTGGATCGTACTCTACTCCTATTATCCTTTTCATTGCTTTGAGGGAGTGAAGGTTTTGACACAGATCATATCAAGAAGACCAAACTGGTCTTTATATCAGTTTGGTATTCTTTGAGTATAAAGACCAGTCTGGTAAACGCCAAGCTGATACCTCTTAGCAATGTAGTTTGGAGATCGAGATTAGGCACTAGTCGCTTACGCGCTGGTGTCAATGGAAGATTGTTTCTGCAGTTGAGGATCAGACCAAGGGTTGTTGTCTTCAAGAATCGATTGTTTCTGTGGGATTTAAAGCAATCACCTATTCCTTTGTTTGTCATCATTTTTGACCTAGGTGAATGGAAGGAAATTGTGGATAAAATTTGGATGGAGAATGAATGTATGAGGATGAATGATGGATATATTTTGTTGTCGAAATAACATAATTGGATTGAATGTGTACAATTTATATAATGGATGAACAATATAAAATGGAAAACTAGTCAACTATTTCATTGGGCTAATTGTAAACCCTAATTAGACTTTATAGCTTGTTGAACCTTCATTAGGTAAATAAATAGACTTTCATTACAAATAGTAGTTTTATCTTCCTATTTCACAAATTGATCTTCTTTCAACTCTCAAGCTCACATGTGAGTACACAATCACTAGTTTGACTCTTAGGGTGAAGTCTTGGTTTGGAGTTTTTAGAGAGGCATGATGTAATTGACAAATGATGAATTCATGATAATTATGCAACGAAATATTGTAGGAATAAGTTTTCAAATGCTTTAATTATACAACCATGACTTTTGGTTGAGATCCAAAAAAAGGTGTTGTAGAAAGAAAATTATCACATGTAGTTTTTACAACACTTCTTTTGTGTCACCAAGGTTGGGAAACCACATTTATGCATGTATTATAGCAAGATGGAAGACCATGGGTACACCTTGGCAACTCTTGAATTTTGCAACACAGTTGAAAAGATGGAATCATTTTCCCCCATATGATTAGGCTATTTTTGAGTGAAAGATATGGAATCAATAAAACTAATTAGTTAAAACACTGTTGATTGTGGTAACGACAAATGTTTAAACAACTCAACAACCAAATAGTTTAAATTTTTTTGCTTATACAAGTTTGTGATGATGATTATGGACAAAAATACATTCATATGCATTAATTACAAAATGATATGAATCAATCTTAATATAATTGGAAATATTGACCTAACAATGGGGGATATAAAGATTTTAGATCAAATGAGATACCAATGAACATAAAAATAAAAAATAAAATGGAAAACCCAGATTTTAAAATTAAAAAAAAATTAAGGAGCAAGTTGAATAAAATTGAATCGTAAACACATTCAACAAAAACTTGAACAACAATATTGAAAAATGAACTTCAATAAACAAGGACAAGAAATCGTAAATAGTCACCATATGTATTTGAAAATTCAACAAGTATTTTTGGAATGAAAGTGTTTCAACCATCAAACATGGTGTTTTAGATTTTGTCCTAGTGGAAGATTCAAATGCCTCATTATCCATGTAATAATGCACTCCCATACTATATCTATGTGATGTGGATGGTGATGTTGAAGATGAAGGGGAAGATAATTAGATAACATACAAATTACTAACCTAGCCAACATAAATTAGTAACCTTGCACTCCAAGACAAATTATAAAAAAACCATCTTGTGCAAAAAATGAGACACTTCCACCTAGGAAATTTCACAATGTTAAACATTCATGGCACTTCATATTATTAGACAACATCAAAACATAGTCAAAAAACTAAGAAGGAAAAATGAATGTCACCATTTGTTTATCATGGAAGAATCAATTAAACTTTTCACAAAACATTGGCATGAATTAAAAAGGAATGTATAATTTTGGCAAAACCACAAAAAAAATTCAATAATCATTTTATTCATAGAAGAAATCATATCTTAAAGGTTGCAATTTAGGATGTTGATCATTTTTTTGGTCATCAAACTTGATATCATCTTCAACTTCAATATCAAATTGAAGGTGGTCAAAAGTGTCTTCTAGGTGAGAATCAGCCAATGGCTTTTAAACAAATTCAAACATGTTTTTGTTTTCTTCAAGTGCAAGTATGTCTTTATTTTCACCCCAGAAAACTTTAATGGATATTTTTATATATGTTGCATGAATGATTTGTGTTAAATATGTGAGCACACATAAGACAAACAAATCTTTGAAATAAATGCTAAAAATGAATTTTGAATAATACATATCCTTGTGAAATCAACCACAAAATCATCAACAACACAACATGTTCATATCAAAATAAACATGAAAAAAATAATAATTTTTTTTAACCATGTCATGGAATGTGATTTTTACACAATGTTTGGGTCCCCTTGCCAATGTCATTAAAGAACACATCATCCTTGGTGATGTCAACTTCAAAGTTGGCAAGTTTTGCATCAAATTGTAATTTGAAAGGCTTTGGAAACCAATGTAAGGTCCTCTCAAAGGGGAAGGAATGCATGGAAGATAATGAACATATTAACCATGGTATAAGAATATAAATAATTAATTTTAATATCCAAACATAAATGAAAGTTTTTGTCATGTATTATAGAAAATAACATGCATGTTTCACACAACATGCTACATGGGCTTAGGGGACTAATCATTTCCTTTGTATCAAGCAAAACAAATTTGAACATTCTCTTGAATGTAATCCACTTTTCAAAACTTTAAAAATGGTTGCCAACAAGGTATGCATTAATTTATTTCTACATGTTCCAATCATTTTGATAAAATATGAATAGTGCACCACCATCATGCATAAATGAGGTGCTAAAAAAAAAAAAAGTAGTCAATGAAAGAAGTTGTTGTATTCCAAAAAATTATGTCATGGTTTGGAATAAACAATCAAGTATAGGAATTCCATTTAGGAATTTTGTATTAATGAAATCAACCATACACCGTTGTCATATTATACATCTTGAGAATATAATTTGCAAACAATGATTGTCTGCTTATGCCATGTTAAACATGGTGCCAAATTGTGTTGCAAGAATTAACAAATATCACAAAGCACCAATTGTTTATTTGATGAATGTTTTCAAATCTAGTAAGGATTCCAATCAAACTCCTAGTTTTTTCATGTCAACCCATGCCCATGAAAATTGCACTAATTATCAATTTGTTGCATTGGATATTTGACTTTTAAAGGTGGTGTCAAGGATGTTTTCATAGCAAACATGTTTTTCATTTCCAAGGCACTTGGAAATTCAATAAACACATCCAAAGTTGTATCATAAGTTTAATGACAAAAGATTTTGCCATAACCCCTTTTACCATAAAATAAAAGACATCAAATGGATTGAGTTTGATATATCAAGCTTCACAACATTTTGTAGAAAATTATCCTTCAACATAATGATCATGTGATTTTCCATAACATCAACACAACAATGGAAACATTTCAAGCATTCTTATTGTCAGAACTTGATTTGTTGGGTATTTATTTTTTGAATAATTAAGATATCACATGTGTTCCAAATGATCAAGACCCCAACACTAGAAGAAATCCCCCAAAATGCAACCAATGCATTTGCAACTATGTGCAACTAATTTTCATTTGCAACTACCTCTAATTGTTTTTGCAACTATTTTGCACCCTTGACCACTCTTGCAACTAATGACTTCTTCATCCTACACTTAAAAATAATAATCATCCATAATCATGCCCATATGTCCCATTAGTTACAAATGGAACCAAACTTAATTACATTGCCATGGTGTCAAAATAACCCCTAATAGTATACGTAGGTGTTGTAGGAAACTTTTGAAAGGTATGTGTACTTTTGATAAGTTCTATTAGGGGTATAATGGGGGTATGTTTCCATTGGTGTATTTATAAAGTTGTATTTAGTTTGTATTTAGGCAAATTAACTACCTAGCTACCTATATATGCTTATTTATTTACTTAGTTTAACATACCAACCTATATACTTATATGTTTACCTACCTATTTAGCCTAGGTTACCTACATACCTAACGTAAATTATTTACTTATTAATTAGTTGATGATTAATTAGTTGCATTTATTTTTAATTAATTGAGAACTAATAGTTCATACTTAATATTTATAGTTAGTATTTCATAATTATTCAAGATATTAGTTTTTTAATACGAATTATTACTTAATTATTTATAAGTAACTAGTTAGTTAATTATTGGTTAGTTAATATTTATTAATTAGTTAACATTTTAATTATTTATTTGATTATTTAAGAACCAACAATGAAATTTTATAACTAATAATTTGTTTAATATTTTAATCATTCATTTTCTTAAAAATTGAACTATTAATTAATAATGTGTAACAAATATGTTAGTTAATTATTATTTAGGTATTAATTTGTGATTATTTAATATTTTATTTATTTATTTGATTATGTGAAACTATTAATGAAAATTTAGGACTAATAAGTTGGTTATTTAATTATCATTTAATTAACATTTTAGTCATTTATTTTTTATTTATGCAAAAAATTGATAACTTATAACTAATAAATTGTATATTAATTATTTCTTATTTAATATTCTATTATTTATTTTAAATTAAAAATATTAATGAAAACTTATAAGTAAAAACTTGGTTAATTAGTTATTACTTCAATCATTTATTTTCTATTTATGAATTATGAATTTATAATTTATAAATATATGAATTAGTTAATTGATTATTATATAATTAATAATTAAATAATTAATTTTTTGAAACTTTTACTTAATTGTATAATTTACAAAATTAAAAAGGAGGAAAAAAAATATGAAATCAACTTTTTAGTTGCAACCTAGTTTGCAGCTAAGTTGCAACTTTAGTTTTTATCCCATATGTTTTGTCCTTCACTTCCATCTTGAGAACTATATAATGAAAAGGTTTTTGTCCTACACTTTCACATTAAAAAACACATGTCAATTAAGGTGAGCCAATCAAATAGCCTTGATTTTCAAAGGTTAAACTTGAAATAAAATAGGATTTAAAAACATAAATTACATCCTAACCTAGGCCTACTTAGCTACCTACAAGTAGCTTAGCTCTACTTACCTAACGTAGGTAGGTAGGGCTAGATTAAGTAGATAAGTAAATAGGTCAACCTATTAACTTATGTAAGTGAAATAAGCTTAAGTATCCTAAGCCTCCTTAAGCGACCTATAAATTGCCACATGTTTTTTTGTAATTTGATAAAAGATTAATTTATAAATTGCCATGTGTCTCCTTGTAATTAACCTACAAATTGTCACATGTCACCTTATAATTCAATAAAAAATAACCTACAAATAGCTACATGTCCCTTTTTAATTTGCTAAAAACTACACCTCATTAGCTTGGGCTAGGCTTCCCTAGGCTAATAAACATGCCACGTGCCATATTGGTATTTGTTGTTAGTTGTACACATGACATACTGTAAGGTCCAACCAATTTAATCACATGCAAGTTGCATGGCAATCGCATAGACCATACATTTTGCATATAGATGAAATTGTATATGTTGATTTTGACTTCATCCATTGTTTACAATTAAGGATGCATGCAACTTGTCCAAAGCAACTAGAGGATTTTTAGTTGCATATGACACAAGTGACTAAAAAATAATTGCATAGGCCAATTGTAAAAATCCATTTTTCTTCTTTTGTAGTCAATTGTCATCATTTTAGTGTACATGGTTGATGAAGAATTTAGATAAATCCTTTTTGTGTACACTTGAGCTTTGTAATGTTTGGTCTAGGTGGTGTTGGCAACTTCCATCATCAAGTATGGGAAAGGTAAGGGAACTAATATCTTAACCTATATATATATATAACATGTTGTGCCATTTTATTTTATTTTTCCAAATTTTGATTATGAAAATAATGAATGTTAATAGTAGCTTGTGTTGCCATGTAGTGTCTTTCATGTGTTGTCTTTGCGCCAGTGCAAGTTTTGTACCATTCTATTGTTGAATGTCGCCCATTTTGTATATTAGGGTTAGAATGCTCATGAGATTATAGCACATTTAGTAATGAACATTTGGTATCATAATATGAGCTCATGACACTCCTTGTTCCAATATGTGTTTCATATTTTTTTTGTTTCAATTGAAGCAAATATGTTTGCCCCAACCCACAAGTACTTGACTGTTCATCTTGTTTATATTTCCTTCGAAAGTGACTTGGTGTAATCTTTAGTAAGGTTGTGTGATTATTGATCTATTACACGAGACTACAACAAAAGGATGATATTGCATTTCCTTTACATAAGTTGATTTCATCAAACTGGGAGGGGTAGGAGACATTTGTAATCTCATTGCCTTGATCAATGGTTATGTTGGCACTCACTCCACCCCACATGTAGGAACATTTATTCCCATAAGTAGTAGAAGTGTTGGGCAACAAACAACCCACACATAACCATGCATCAAAGTTTGTGTGGGCTTCATTCTTGTTGTACTTTTTCCTTCTTAGTTTTTTCATTTCCAACATCTTTATACTTAGTTGATTTTCCAATTGACTATGAAATAGACTTGCCCAAAAGCAATAACACAATATTGCAATAGGCTTTTATTTGTCTTGTATGCTAATTTTGGACACATGACTAACCACATTTTGTAAAAGAAAAGTCAAGACCTCTAATGTTGAATAATATTTTGAGCAATAAGATCTAATAGGTTAAAACCCAACACCATACTGATTATCTTTGAAGTTTTGACCCCTACTTCCTATTTCTAAAGATTAACTTTCCTATTTCATACATCTCATCTTGTGATTGGTTGAACCAAAGAAGAAAGGAGGTGGAGGGTCATTGTAAAACAAATCCATGTGCATGTTAACGAAATGTTTTAGATACATTTATACATATAACTTGTTGTGTATGATGAACCAAAAACAACACTAGATCTAATTATTTCTATATTAATAATGATTTGATCCATCATGTGCACATCAATGGTGTCTAGCAACAAATTGAAGATGGGAAATGTTTCCATAAGAGAAGTTAAATATATTTTTATCATTTAAATAGATGGAACACCTAGATGCAACTACAGCTACCACTTTTTGTTGAAATTGTGTTCATATGTTAGATAACAACAAAACCTCATATTGAACATGTACCTCCCTTCCATCAGTTGCAAGAATTAACAAGGTTGTTGTAGCAAAATAACCATTTATTGTTAGAGTTAGGTCTAGTGCAAAATAAGACTATTGGCAATGCCACATGCACATTGTCGCATGTACATTCATATTCAGGGTTGTAATTTCTTATATGCCTTTCCATTTAAAGGCTAGGTGTGCATGGGGCATATCATGTGAAGTAAAATTGTTTGTAAGGGAAAGTAAGCAAGAGGCAAAAATTTCACTACAAATAATCATATCCATTCCAACCCATGTGTTTACAACTTGTGTCCAAATCAACCATTTTTGTAACTATAGATGCAAATGTCTTGCATGGCACTTGGTAAAAATGACTTATAGTTGTATAAAGGATCACAAAGTGATTTATAGTTGCATATGCAACTTAGATTTGTGATTAATGTCAATTTGCATGAAAATGAAAATGAAAAATACATTTGTATCATCCATTTTTAATGGCATCCCAAAACAAATGAAAATGTAATTATTTTTGCAACTTGGAAGGTAGCTCATAAACCATTTGACAACACACCACATCTTTTCAACTTGATTTACAACAATAAGTCCTAGTTATAAATGTACATGTAACTAAATGTTTAAAAAGATGAATTGGCCAATGAAATTACTAGATTTAATGGATTTTTTTTTTCCATTAACTTTTGTCAATGAATTAAATATAAATGTGTAGTAGGGTTTGGTGGGTTTGTGAAATTTTAGAGGACCCATAGTAATTATTGGTAGAAATGAACCATTTTGAAAATTTTAACATTATAGGGTTTTTCATAATTTGTAGTTAGGTGCAAAAAATACACATTTACCATCCATTGTTAACGCATTCATTGATGGATGAAAACATAATTGCTTTTGTAATTGGTTGTGTAGACAAATGGTAGTTTATAGCAAATTGTAAATACGAATGGGTAGTAGGAAATATGTATGTGGTTAAATAATAAATATTTTATCATGTTGATATGTCATAATGTTTTTTAATTAGTTAATTAATTAGGTAGGCTGGATAATAAATATTAAGTAACATGAAGTTAAACCAATTATTAGTAATTATTTTAGTATATTGATGAAATAGGGTGTAATAATGTTAATAGGAGCCAAAAATAGTCATAACCATTGCTTAATTATTTGTTTTTTACACTAATTTTTGAAAAAAAAAAACTTAAAGATTTTATTTTATTTTTGCAAATCATCAAATCTAATATCTTATTCTATAAATGTGCAAATATGAAATTATTTCACCAACATTTGGACCTTCAAAACTTGTGTAAAAGACTTGTAACCATTGCTTTTAAGCAATAAAAAGACTTGTAAATGGAATTGGAAAACTTTGAAAATGACATATTTTTGGCAAAGTTTTAACACAAACCTTAACGAAGTAATATTTTTTTTTTAAATTAAAAAAAAATGAAGATTTTTTTTGAAAATATTTCAAGAATGTTCCCCCAAAAGTAATCACCTACCATACATTTAAACCCATAAAGGTGTAAAAAAATTGCCCCATTACAGGGTGAAAATCCTTTAAGGTGTACCACAAAGGACGAAAAGGGCCAAGTCCTTATTGTAATCCTTTTTTTACTTTATATTTTGATCCCCATAAAAAATAATGAATCAAAAGTTGTCAAAAAAATTAAAAGAACCATATTTTAGACCATTACAATTCTAAATTCCATCATAATCATCCATAAATGTGTCTTTACATTGTAAAAATGGACTAGGTGAAAAAGATAGAAAAAGGTGACACAAAATTTTGGTACACTTTAAATAATTTGGACCCTACATGATTTTGTGAACACTCTAGTTTGCAACTACCCTTGTGCAATGTTATTACATGTTTTAGAATGGTAGCTAGTAGTTGGTCAAAGTGATTTGGGTGTTGGTCAAATTTACGTATTAGTGTAGATTGGACTTCAATTCATTTATATTAGTTCAAGTAATTAATTAATTTAATACCATTCACCAATTTGGTGATTAATTGAAGTTGAATTCACCTAAATGAAATCACTTTCAAATCATTTGTGAATTCACCAAATTAAGTGATTAATTCAATTAATCACCCAACCCACTAGATCAATTGATTAAATTAACTGAATTGAGTTCAAAAATGATTTTCATGAAAGTGAGTATGGAGTGAATTAATCATTTGATTAGGTGAATTAATGTTTAATTGAAGTCTGGACAATTCATTTCATTTATAATATGATTTGGACATTAATTATTTGAATTTATTTTTAAATTGAAACTCCTAATATGATTGAAATTATTTTTACATTTAAAGCATTAAGAAATTTTTGGATTGTGACTAGATGACCATACTCATATTTCACACAAATTTCCCCTAGTGAAACTCCTATTGAACTAAACCCACGTTCCCAAGCTTGTAGTTCCTATTAATTCATAAAGATTTTATTTTAAATTCCAAATGTCTAGATTTTTTGTGGTTGGAGGATTCATAGGAAAGAGTGAAGAATCACCTCATTTTTTACCAACAAATTGATGATAGCCAATTGCAACAACCTTAAATAACATTAATCTTTTGGTTCAAAACCACATTGTTGAAATAGTCACATTAGGCTATAGAAAACATCAAGCTTTAATTGTAAACATCAATGTTTGAGTAAAAGTCATCTAATTAACCCTTTCCCAAAAATAAATGCCCTTATACTCAATATTAATTTGCCCAATATGCCAATATGGTGTTCCTAAATAGGTATGCCAATGTTGAAGTTGCCCAATAGGGTCAAATCATGATCAAGTATACATTTGTTAATTGTTGCACCCCCAAAAAAATTGTTCAATTTTTTTCCCGCTAATTGTCCATCTTTTAAGGTTCAAAAATCACCTATGGGTTAAGGAGTGATTAAGGTGCAAATGTTAGCCCGCCTTCTAGGTTTTGAAAATCTCGCAAACATAGGGGAACAAAACACCCATGGGGTAGGGTTCAACTACCATCACCATTATTGTCGAACTCTTAGTGCAAACTTTTGGTACTTTGACCCAAGCTTTGTGCACGTTATATTGTTGCCGGTCTTACACTTCAAGTTTGAGCTTCAATAGAATTTTGAACATATGATTATTTGGCGTTTCATTATTTTGAGTTTTTTACAAAATTGTGATAGCTTGTGCAAAGTTTCAAACAGTGATTTGTTGAAGCATACAAAAAAATTTCACCTTGTTAATGCATAAGTTCATTGTTCATCTTTGATTATGGCATCCTTGATTTTGAAGAGAACCATTGGCTTTGAAGGATGAAAATGTGAAAGATAATTCGGTGAATAAGAGGGAAAAAGAAAAGCTTCAAAGGGTGAGGCATACTCTTAATCGATTAGGATGGGAAATCTCTAACTTTGCAAATAGGCTAGGGTTATGTTGTGAAGGTTTGAATCCCCGCAAGGAGATCATAGCATTTGTAGTGGCTCCTGAAGAATTCACCTCTATTTTTGGTGCTAGGCAGCAAAACGAATGGAAACCAAGCATTAGTGAATTCTTGATCGAAAAGGACTGTGAAACGTTTTGCAAGTTGTATGAAGATGTCTACGCCCAGCCTCCTTCGAATGGTGACTACCTAATTTTATTTTCTACATGGCTGGTTGGCTCAGTGTAAAGGCGTTCAAGTGAATTGGGTTCAATATGTGCATGATACAACACATCAATAGTTGAAGAGGTCAATAAGGCTTGCAATGTGTGGAAGACCAAAATTGAATTTGACTGTAACAACACAATCCACACAAAACAACGTGCACCTTATTGACAAAGATGGGCAAGATGAGGAGTGTTTTCTTCTAGAAGGCATCAAAGAATTGAAGGCTTTCATGCCAAACTATATAGCACTAGTGAAGAAGTTGTTGGAAAATGTAGAAAGTGCGGAGTAGAACCACCATCCAAAGAAGTTGACTATGCCCACAAAGAAGGAATGTCTCTAATCTGAAGTGAATTTTTGGGTGACAACTTTAATTCACTTAAATAAGTGCTTGGAAAAGGATGAAGGCAAACTATCATAATTGTGTAGAAGTAGGGATAACACTCATAAGGATGTTTCTATATGCCATTCAAAATGTACAATGACGTGTTCCTAAGTCACGGGGCAAAATCCACTTGAGGGTTTCACAAAGTCAAGTTGCGGAAATTGTGACTTAACGGTGCACTCCCGGCTTCCAACTCTAAAAGGGGGTAGAGGGTCGAGTTGGGAGCCCAGGGATTAGACTAGGAAAAGGAACTAGTTTAGCTCGTGTGAATCTGCATCCAAAAAACCAACCACAAGAGGTTAGTTTAGCATCCGGGACACCTTTGGGTGTTGGGACTTGGACACACAAGACTCACCACGGCCCGGACTCGGGAGTAAGCCACCACCTTACTCCCTATAGTATTCTCTACAGCTCGCCGCCGAGGCTACATCCAAATGGCACATTTTGTTGGGACTCCCGAAAT
>Ga0116231_10006297_pt1 | contig 22763 bp, 10 predicted proteins | sample S1TSphgellanicum_2_FD_89695 | JGI IMG/M metagenome (GOLD analysis project Ga0116231, IMG submission 89695) | Host-associated microbial communities from peat moss isolated from Minnesota, USA - S1T2_Fd - Sphagnum magellanicum MG | ecosystem: Host-associated > Plants > Peat moss > Unclassified...
GGTTAGGTAGGTAAGTAGGTAGGTGGGTAGGTAGGTAGGTAAGTAGGTAGGTACCTGCCTCCCCCCCCCCACCCTACCCCCAAAAAAAATCCCTTTATCTTTTTCCTTACCTACTTGCCCTAAAAGTATCTTAAGGTAAAAGAAGAAGAATTATGGAAACTCAAATATATTTCACCATGCAATAATATTATTAATCTTCACAAAAACCAAAAAAAAAAATCCCTCTAAAAGAAACCAAAATCCTTCAAGATATTATTATAACTCTATAATAACTAATATCCCAAGTTTCAATACAAGCCAAAATATATCATCTTTTCAAAAATCCTCATATTAAAAAAAAATAGACCTTATTATTATTATTATTATTATAACCTAGTATGGGCCAAAATCCCTTAAGCTATTATACTCTATAATGAATCTCAACACAATATCCTTTTTTGCCTTTGGTAGTAGGCAAGGCCAATAAATTTTAAACTTTCTCAATTTCTTGTTTCAGTTCTAAAAACCATTTTCTTAGAAATTTCTCATCTCCCATTATGGTTGTAAAAATTAAATTAGAATCGTCGTCTTTGTTTGGGTTACACACAACAATAACGAAAATGAACTTGGCCGCACAAGGAATTTTTAAAGAATTTTTTTTAATTATGTAGTTTTAATTGTCAAAAGCACATTTAGACATTCTAAAAGGACTATAATGAATAACCAAATTAAAATAAATATTCAAATTGTTTTTCAATAGTAAGCTTTTATAATCATCAATATATAAGCATGCACCAATTTTCAAAATAAATGGTTGTTTTACATAAAGTAAAGGATGTTCAAAGTTTCAATCGCAAGTCGACATTGGACTATCCATTGCTTATTATTCATTATATAATTATTGAATAATCTTGGAATTACAAAAAAATCATTTAAATAAAATTCACAAATATAAAAACATTATGCATTTAATTTCATTATATTCCAATGCTTACAACCCATGCAATCATTTTTCAAAATCATGGGGGTGCAAGATTTCATGTGAGTCAATACAATTCTTTGCTCCTTTGATAATAATTGTACCCAAAAACCATTGTTACCTCTAATCATTCAAACTATTTATTTTGAAGCCTATCCTAGCAAGAACTAGTCTTTTCATGCTACCCTATTGACCCATGTTTCAAGTCATTGTTTTATGAGCTCACCATTCCTTTTCTTCACACATGGACTTGCTTGTTTTGGCTTCCTCAATGCATGGCTATTGGACACATTGTAAACATTTTAAGTCTTTTTAATTGCATGTTCCTATAGGGTTCCCAAAGTCCTCTCTATTATTTTAACTAATTATTGATAAAAATTAACTTCAATGTTGTTAATTTTTTTAGTAAAGCTCAAAGGCAAAATAAAAAGTTGTTTTAGAAAGCAAGAATAAAATGTATGCCCACGACACCATTGTCAACTCAATTGGTGTCAATTGTTGATCGTGTCATTGTGTCCCTAAAGATCTCAAAAATTGTTTAGTTATATAGTGTCAATTATCTTTCGTTGCTCCTATTTAGTATATGATTGAAAAGTTATAATATGCATTAGTGAGCACAAATTTCATATGTCAAGATTATTGTTCCCATTATAAAAAAGACTCATTTGAATAAACAATGATCCCCATGTAATGCTTGCAATGTAATTGTTAAATACATCTTTAAAAACAAATTATCGTTATAAAAGCAACTCCAACAATGGCATTGTATATGGTTCAAACTTTGATGTGAAGATCGGTGGTGAAACAATAGATGTGCAATCCTTGTAGAACCAAATATAAGAAGAACTTGAGGACAATGATGGTGAGGAATGATTTGTGGGCTTAATGTTTGATCAATTGCAACATGTAGCCATTTTTAACGTTCCAACACGAATGAATCATGGTAGCTCTAAACTTGACAAATTTTTGAATATGCACAACATAAAAAACTAATCCACATGGATAAACTTAGTTCATATCTAACTAATTTGCCTAATTCAACGGGTGTTAAATATATCAACATCTCTTTTCAACCTTTGTGACTTCACATATTGATGTTCACGGTCACACATATTGAGGTTCACAACATAGTTTTCATAATGGCATCAAGGGCACAAAAGGAAAAACCACTAACAACAATACATCAAAGAAATTGCTCTATGAACTTGTTTCAAGTTTTTTCAAACTAAGAACATTAATGTTTTCTCTACATGTCATGTATTTTGTCTTCCCTAACAACTTCATGAATATATCAGTAAGTTCATTTTTAGTAGCCACATGCTCAAGATTGAACTTTCCAAAAATAATACTTTCATTCACAAAATGATAGTGAACTTCGATATGCTTAATGTTAGCATGAAACATGAAGATGGCTCAAGTTAGGTTTAACCTAAAATATTTTTCTTTTATAATGATTTTGGGGTTGAAACAAGTTGGAGATCAATTCTTGATGTAACTTACAATGTTAACAACTTTAGTTCTTGGAAATGATTAAGAATCTTGGATTCAATCATCATGGACCTTACCTTCTTGAAAAAGGTTCTATTGATTTGTTCAACCCCACCATTTTGTTGTGGGCTCGAAGATTGTGTCAATTTGTTGTTTTATCTTGGCCTCATTGCAAAATGATACAAATTTACCACTCACATATTCTCCTCCACAATTAGTGAATAGACATTATTTTTTAAAATTTACATTGGATTTCCACAAGAGTTTTGAAGAGTTTAAATTTTGGGTGAAAACACACTACATCACACAAAACATGTTGTCACAAATATTGTTTGTCTACTACATCACACAAAACATTGTCAAACCTGTGTGATTTTCAACTTCCACTATTCCAATATTAAAAGAGTTTTTAATAAATTATATTCAAAATAAGATAGTTTAACTGCCAAATAATGCAATTGTCTAAAAAAATTCTTTTTTTATCGATAATAAGTGATTAAATAATAAATTTATGAAAAATTAATACCTATACCAATATACTTCAAAATGCAAATATATTCTAAAAAATATTCAAAGAATTATAACATTTGATGAAGTATTTAGTCATATATTGAATATGAATTAATTGTACCATTTCAATTCCATATGAAAAGTTCCATTCATGTGATTTAACAAAAAACATCTTGATGAGGTTTTTTATTCAAACAAACAACTCTATGTTGAGAAAAAAAAGTTTGTTAAAACATTAATTTCATTTGAAAGATAACAAGAATTATGTTGGAGGCCTTTGTATCAAAATCCATTTTACATGTTAATCAAAACACTAGATAAAATCAAAGAAAAAACATCCCCAAAATAATACAAAATGTATGAAAAAAAAAAACATTTTCTTGCCTAAAGTGGCCAAATGGAAAAGAATATGACCATGGCATCCATGAAAAGATTGGTGACAACAATTTGGTGTTGCTTTGAATCAACATGTATTTGAGATAATTGATTTGAACCAATTAGGAAAACAAATTGAAGATTAACCAAGATAGAAGTTTCTTGCGGACGTTTATTTGCATTGGTTACTTCCATTGTAATTGGAAAAACTATCCCTTCAACTCATAAATGTAATTTCAAGATAAACATAGTTATCATAACATTATATTTAAGGCCATAGGTGATGAATCATGGATATGGCACACTTTCTTTGGTTTGCCATGGCATAATAATGATGTCAATGTGTTTGAGTAATCACCATTTATTCTTGATATGTTTTGAAATGAAGTAAATGATTTTGACATTAAGAATGAATGGAGATTTGGATATTCACATTATTTTATTTTTGTAGATGGGATTTACTAAGGATTCACGTAAAATAGAATTATTTCAAATTTGAACAATTTATGAATATTGAAATGAATTCTTTTTATTACAACCAAAGAATTATTAACATGCACAAGATTATTTGGGACAAAGTATAACAAAAATAAACCTAAACATAAGTCCACCACACATAAAAGACTAATCTTAAACAAAGCCACTTATACAAAAAAATATTCAAACATAATTTTATTAATAATATGGTAAAGTTGGAAACACAAAATAAAAGGAACAAGGCTATGGCATATAAAGCCATACCTCAAACTAGTTTTGAACACAATGAATGTAATTGGGGGAAGGTTATTTCTATATGTATTCATTTTAGACCTACCTCAATATCCACCATCCAAAGAAGTTCTTTGAACACATTCTTGAATAATTATTATGGATGAAAATGGACAATGGTGGATGGATGAAAAAATCCATGAACTAAAGTGAATGAAATATCTTAATTGTATAATTAAATATAAAATCCTAATATTTGTTTAATGACCTCAAGTGAGGCAATGATTTTCTTTGGTTGAAATAATCTAACATTTTGCAAAAAACATATTTTGCCACAAAATTTCCATTTTAAGAAATTCATATATATATATATATATATCATGAAAAATTGCAAATTTTGCCTACAATATGTAAGTGTGTTTAATTAAGATTTTCTACTTTCATATTTTGAATATCTCCAAATTTGGATAAAATACTTTTGCATGATTGTCACTTGAGAAACATCATAAAATTGAAATAAAAAACGTTGAAGTGAGGTAGGTTATGGGATGCCATTTGTAATAAAAGTCACATTACTTAACAAGAGGCACTTTGCAATGACATGAAAAAACGCTTCAATGTTGTGTAACTAAATTCACAAGATAATGCAAAACCAATGCAAGCAATGGGATATGACAAATATCTTTAACATTATGTTTACTTGTTTTATCTTGAACAACATGTTTTTCAGAGATGAACAAGACAAAAACCTAAAACATTGTTTGAACCCAATAGTGGCACATAGAGCATCAAGAGAGGCTTATCCTTCTAGGGCATACACGCAACACACCCAAGAAATTGGAATTTCAGATTTGTATCATATATGCTTTTCAATGTTTTATACTTCTTAGATTTGTTTAAAATTTTATCAACATCTTATAAGATTATTTTTCAAACATTTTTGTGAAAATATTTCACATATATTTAGCATTAACTTAGTTTATCTCTTTAAACATGTGAAGTAAGCAATGGTTACACATGTATTGAGTTGTTATATTGTAATTGCACCTATACCTTGGGAAGTTATTCTTTGTAAGTTTTATGAAACAACAATTGGGGACTTTTTTTCTTTTTTATTCCTTGATTCACATCAATCATTCTCTTCAAGGAAAATTTTATCAAAAGGCAACGCTATGGGAAAAAAAGTGAATATTTTGTCTCAAATTTCAAGTTTTGATATGAAATTTGCCAAATTTCGATCCTTTGTAATCCATTTGGGAAGTGGTCATTTGAATGCCAACATGGAGCCATGCAACATGTTTGTCCCCCTCTAGTTTGACCCTTAGGTGTCCATACATAATCTTGGATTTGATGACCTAATAACCTAATTGCTTGGTTAAAATCTTGAAATTTAAATAACTCGCCCATGTGACCTAATTATAATCTAAGCAGGTTATTAATACTAAAATGCTAAACATGCTTATGATATAAAATGTAAATATAGAAACTTAAAATTATATATATTTTTTAAAATATTATAATTGGTTAATAGTTGGCAGGATAACTGATGGTTACCAATCATTCAGGGAATATATCATAGCTTGAAAGCCCCTAAAATTATGTTATGTACCCAATAAACCTTTCAAGGCAACTTTAACATATTAACATTTATTTCATCTTTATTTAGTGAAACCTTATGTTGTTGGCCCAGGTGCAATTGTCTTCAAGGTTCTCTAAAAAGCACAACTTTTCAAAAAACATAACATTCCAAAAGACCCAATGGTTAAAAAATCATTTTGTAAATTTTAATTATTTTCCAATGATAAAAATCATTCTAACTTTTGCTTTGACCAAAAATTACAAAAATGACAAATGTGCACACCCTTTAATCAAACAATATTTAATGCGTAACAAGGGTCTTCACAATTTGGGAGGGTTGATATGTGATCACATAACAAAACAAAGACTAATTTTAATGGTATATAGAAGATTTGGGCATAAAATACATAATAAGAACAAGATAACTAAAAGACTATAAATTATTTCATTATTTTCACTACTATCGATATTTTACGCTAAGTATCAATTACACACATTTTTAAAATTATGGGTATGGAAATTCACATTGCTATTTGTAGATGTTTATAAAATGGTTGTTCCTTTCCTACATGTTATTCAATAAAGAGGTATTTCCATCTATAGTGTGCAATGGTGCCTCAACATGTATGTGGAACCTTTTCTCAATGCAAGACTAACAATTATGACTTTGATTTTTGGATTTGTACATTGTAAATGTGTGCATGAGACTTTTCTTCAAGTGATCGAAATTTGCACTACACAAAAGAAATCTAATAATGTAATTGTTAATCTTTTTATGGCCACATGGATTTATATGAGTTGGTTTGTCTTGAAAATTGAAGGCCCTATTTTAAATATTCAATCTTATTTTCAAAATATTGAGTATGATGAATGGATTAATTTGATAATTGTGACAAATTTGAAGTTTGTCAACAAGCATGATGTCTTGAATTCAAATGTGCCTATAGATGGTTTGTGTTTTGTGTTTGGGCACACCATGTAAGGTAGCCTAATCCACAAATACCTAATGATAAGGTGGTAAGAGATTTGGCATCATCTCTTATGAAATCTGTCAATATTTTCTTGTATTACATGAATTAAGAAATTAGGACACCATCCCTTACATCTGAACTAAGAAAAACCCCCCTTTCCCGCCTTTTCTATTTATTTCATAGGGAAGGAGGGAGGTTTTTGGTGGGAGGGAGTAGGTAAACATATAGGTCACACATATCGACATCAAGATATGAATAATGATGATTTTCATTTTTAAGTTTTATTTCATCCATGTTGTGAAATTTTATATTTGTGGTATTTCACATCATTGATGTTGTCAACTCCATTGATATTACGATATTAATTTATGAAATTATTTTTTAACATAGATAAATCCATCCATTTTGTGCAATTCATTGCGTCATGAATTTCATCCATATATGTGAATTTACCCTTGTAAACAATATTCATTTTTGAAGTTCAAGTTTATCCATATTGTCAAAGTTCATACACATAATTTGTTTCATCCATACAACCTATATTGGTATTTGTGTGGTCAATTTAATACATGAACAAGGTTTGGCACATCATCAAGTGTTATCCATATGGCTAATTAATTGTTCCAGGCATTTAATTTTATACATGTATATATTACTATATTGAATTTATTGGGAAATTTCATTGAAAAAATAATTTCATTAATGTGATCATATTTCATCTATCAATGGACACTTATGGTTTTTTGGTCTATCCATGAACAATGTTTTGTGCACTTGGTATATTTCATGGTTGACATCTATATAAGGTTTTGTTTCATCCATGCAATCAATTTTCTTTTCTTAACAACCCCCTTTTTTTCTTTTTTCATCCCTTATAGCTACAACTTTTCAGTTTTGCCTTTCCCTCCTTCACTTTTTTCCCTCTTCCTTACACCCTTTCTCCCCACATTTTTCCTTATGAACAAATAATAATATGCTCCTTTGCATGTACCCTTATGTTCCTTTGTAATTCCCAATAACACCACCAATTTTATCTTGTAGCATTTGCCCATAATTCTATCCTTTTACCATTGGGAAGTTGGATATGGAAGGGCAACAAAAATTCATGTGCCTTTCATAACAACTAATCTATAAAGTGGAGGGGTTAGGTTATTGTAGGTATGTGCACTTCACACACAAAAATTAAAATTAAAATTATTTTCATATAAATCTATTTCAAATTAGATTTTTTGTGAAATTTCATCATAGGTAAATTTCATCATTATCATTATTTTAGTAATGTATTGCATGGGTCATTTGTGTCATCCATATGTGATAATTTTACTTAATTGACTAACCTTAACTTTGAAGTTTAAGAAGATTAGAAATGATAATGTTTTAATAAGTGAAAATTAAATCTCATGTTCTTAAAATAATGAAAGTTGAAACGATTTCATGGGCAATCTATATGATCATTGATTATTAATGTCTAGCATCTAGTGTGTAACTATTTTTTAAATAAAATTTTAAATATATTCATATTTTGACCTTATATCAATTGATCATCACTTGTGGTGTGAAGCAATGTGAAGCCCAATTTTGAAATTCAAGAAGAGTTCAATTTTATCCATGTTATCAAAGTTCACCCCTTTCATTTGTTTGAATTTTTTAATATAAAAATGGCTTGACAAAAAAAAACACATAATATGAAATTCCAAAAGTTATAATCTTGAAATAACACAAAACTTAAGCCAAAACACACGATTGGCCATTAATCTCACAATTTCATCATTTTTGAAAAGTTTTCTTAAGTCCCAATTTGCAACATCCTTTTTTGACATGTCAGGATCATCATCAAAAAATAGTTTGTATTTTGATTTATCCTTTGTGCAAGCACTATGAGAAATCATATTTGTTCAAACTACATTGCCTTTCAACTAGAGCTCCAAAACAATTAATATACACAACTACATTACAAATTAGAACATGAAAATATAGACAAGTATAAATAAAATGTCACGTCAAAAAATCAAGGAGTTTTACTATAATTACAACTTAATTGCAAATGGGACACCAATATGGTGTATTAGTGTTGTACACGTCACACATATGAACATAATCAATCATGTTTGATTTTTTGACAAGTTCCACTTTAGTTACGTGTGGCAATGACATTATAACTTGTGTAAACATAACATTCAATCAACAACTACATTGCATTTAGTGTACAATGTCGACACATATGATCATGGCATGTGTATGCATTTTTACAACCCATTAAATATGCCACTTGGAACTACTTGTCAACTATGATTCCCATTGCTAAAACTAGTTATGCCATTGTGTTACCACTAGAAAAATATTTTTTTCCATTATTTTCTGATTGTTATTCAACTAATAATAACTAAATAAATTCATATTTAATCCTTAATATTTAATAATGAATTCATTTTTCAATAACTTGTTAACTATTACATATTAATTAATTTCTAATAGTTAATGTGAATTAATAATCTAAGTTAGACAATTAATTTGTTAATTTCCTCAAATAATTAATTTAAAAATAACTGAATAACTAAATATTTTTCTAAATTAAATTACTTCATAATAAATTTAATAAATTAATTCTTTAGTTAATTTAGATAAATAATTTAAAAATTAAATTCAGAAATTAAATTATTAATTATCTAATTTAGATCATTAATTAACTGATAATAAAATATTTAAAATAAATAATTGACTATTTGAAGTAAATAACTAACAGATTAGATGACTTGTATTGATTAATTAAATTAATTAATTAGTAAATTATTATCTATTAATTAATTAATTAATTAAGATAATTAGCTCATATAATTAATTCAAATAATTAACTATAAGATAATATAATTAGGTATTTTGGGAATCTAAATGATTAATAATTTTAATTTTATTTAAATTTAGATCATTAATTATTTGATAAGTAACTAATTAATTTTTAAAATTATACTGATTAATTTTTTAAAAATTAATTCAAATGATTATTTTAGATAATTAATTCACATATATAATTTTCAAATAATTATTTATATAGTTGTATAAATGTTTTTTAAAAAAACCCAAAGAATGTGAAATGTTTTTTTCTAATTACAACTCAATTTGCAATTAAAATACAACTAAAATATTTAACCCATATGTTTTGTTTTTGAATCTCATTTCACAAATTATATTAAGAAATTGTCTTTTGTTGTGTTTTCACATGAAAATACATGTGTCAATTTGAGATGAATTCAAAAAAGCTTAACCCTAAAAGCAAGACATAAACAAAATAAATATATTTACATGGTCACTCTTTAATTCACCTACCCCTCTACCTTCCTACCTTTGTCCCTACGTAGGTATGTAAGTAGTCATTGGCAATCCTATTTTTTTACCTACTTACCTAGGTAGGTAAATAGGTATGTAATGTAGGTAAGTGTAGAAACCTAATTATGTAAGTATCATCACAAATTTAACATGCAACGAACCAATAATGAAAATTGTGCGAAAACCATCCATTCATAGGTTCATACATTTGACACACGAATATCATGCATTGAAAACACATTTGACACACGAATAAATGTGTTGATAGATGAAGTTTGAATCTATGAATGAATAATGTCACATGAATTTCACAATCTTCCAATAAATTTGTGTGTTAAATGTGTTTTCAATGCACGATATTAATGTGTGAAACGTACAAATTATGAATGAATGAATTTTGCATGATTCCATTATTAAATCATGAGATGTTAAGTTTGTGACGATCTCCTACCTACCTACCTACCTAGTTACTTGTATATATATTTTTTTCACAAAAATTAATTAATATTCCACATGGCAATTTTTATTGTGCCACATGTCACAATTTAAGGCCATTATAAATGAACAATCATAATTGATGGTTGATATCAACATTTCAAAAATATATATAATTTTCACCCAAAATCCCCATAGTGTGATGTGTTAAATTTTGATGCATCGATGAAAAGTAATGTCAACATTACATTACCATGGTAGTTACAAACTAGTTGTATTAAAATTACATTGTAGTTGCTTTCACATAATTGTAACTAAATTGCATGGGTTGCATACCTACATGGTTTTACATATAATGAGTTGCATATGTTGCAACTCAAAAACCCAATGGCAAGGATAGTTGCAAATCACCCCATTTTCTCATAGTGAAATTTTTGAAATATTAACATCGAACATGTATTGAAAGTTAGAAAAGTTTAACTTGAGGTGCCAAAAACTACATTGCCTTAAAATTAACTCAATTTGGCACTTTATTGTTGAATACTCATAGTGTATAGTAGTGTGCCTAAAGTTTTTTTCAATTTTTTGGCATAGCAAGTATTTTTCAAAACAATTGGCAATTCCAACAAGTAATTAATTAGTTGGTGCATAATCAAGATAGGTACTATGGGTATACTAAATTTCTTTGGCAATCAAATGCCAAATCATCATTTAAAATTAAAAAAAATCAAGTTCGGGAATAAATGTGATAAATTTTGAATTTTTTGACTTATCATTATGCTAAAATAAATAGTTGGCAATGGTGACCAATCGTTGCACTTAGTGTGGATGAATTCTTTTCAAACATTGCACTATTTCTTCTCTTCATGTTGTAATTCTTGGTTGCAAGTAACAAGGATGTCTTCACTTTATCCAACAATTAAATGAATTGTATTACATATTGGAATTGCTTTTAAGCATAAATACATGTCAAGGACAAGACAAATATATAAGAAAAGTATTATATGGACTTTATCAAAACAAAGAACTTGACAATGGACATGAATTAAAAAGATGTCATTCATAGAATTTAAGGCATGATGCAAAACTAAACTTTGGAAGGGAAATGGATAAATTACAACTTGTGTTACAAAAATTGAAGGGTGGTGCTTTCAAAACCTCTACTTATATTATCTCATGGACTCTTTTAAAAATTCATTGACCTTCTACATAGTTTTGCAAACTAAACCTTTTGTAAGCTTTTATTCCATAACCATCTAGAAGCTTCCATCATCTATGTTTTTTTGGAAGCTTCTATCAACTATCTTAATTTTAGAAACTTTTGCCAATTATGTCTTTTACAAGTTTATATCAATTGTCCTTTTAAAAACTTCAACCAATTATGTCTTTTAGAAGTTTTTGTCAACTGTCTTTTTATTAAAAAAATTCAACTAAGTCTTGTAAAAACTCCTAAGGATATTCCTTACGTTTAAAAAAAAAATCCTTTGATGTTTAGTATCCATGACAATAGGTAAGTGATTAATAGATCACCTATGTATTGAATATTAATTAATGCAAATAAAAAATGATATACCTTAAATATAACCTACATAATTATCTTAAGTTCCCAAATTTTCAACACATTGACAAGTTATTTCTTTAACATTTGACCTTCCAATCATGTAGTTTTAAAAAAAAATTACCATTAAAAATTTGTCAAACTTGAAAAAGTAATATATGGACAAATGAAAATAAATTCACAAGGTACTTCATAATATTGCAATATATAATGGCAATCTAGTGGCAATCACCATCATTAATATGAAATATGTTGGGATTGCAATAAAGATATTTTATAACAATAAAAATTTGACATTCCCTCAAATTATTTTGGCCAATGATTTTTTAAAGGTTTAAGGTCTTTTAATATATCATAAGTGGTGATCATCCATAAAAAGATGTTAAAAAAATGATGATCATGTGTAGGAAGATTTAGCCAAATATAAACCAATTATGAAATACAAAATTTAATCATTTTTCTATATTTATGGCTACACATTGTAAACCAAATATAGATTTTTGACAATTTTTACTATTATCTTCTCAATTTTGGTAATGGAAACCTTTTAAAAGTCATTTCATTTTCATTTTTAAAAAATTTTATTTCATTTCTAGCAAGAAATCATGGCCAAAAGAGGTTGGTAATGATAGGTTCAATAGTTGCAAATGGAAGGCATTCGGTGGGAGGATAAGTGGGCATGTAAATACATTGATATAGTAAAGTTATCCATGAAGTTAGGCAAAGACAACATCAGAACCGCTTGTTTGGTCACATAGGGGATGATATTTCAAAAAACATGAAAAAAAAGTACATTGGGTTTCAATGGGGCTCAATTTAACAACAAATTTGGTGTTAAACTGAGTTTGTCTTGTCCATTCTTTTCCTAGACGCTTTCAACCAATCAATGTTGTTATTATGTGTATTGCAATTATAAATGTTCTCGAGCTTGGTGCTTTTAATCTTGAGTTTCAATATTTCATACCCTGATTTAATAAAATTTCATGACTTTGCAAACAACAACTAGGAGGGGATGAAACATTAAATGACGGGTGCACCTCTAGCCCAAAAAGGCATGACTTTACGCATAACTCTATTATCATATAGATTGAAAAAAACCTATTTGAAATTATTATGATAATATGTGTAATTAATCAATTTTATGTTGATAAGATGATTATATATTTTTTCCAGCATCTGAAAATGAAAATTTAATTACTTACAATAGACGTGGATAATTTGATCCACTAATAAAAATCTTCAAATATATGATTTAGTTTTAATATTAAAATATCAACCAATTTTCTGACATTATATTTTTTATTCATTTTTACACATATCATAAAATATAATATAATTGTGTAATAATATTTTTTACACAAGTAAAATGAATTTATTTATTTATATACATATAATATATAGATTTTTATTTAAATTTATGATAAAAGTTAAATGTACAAATAAATTATGTATTTTCCACGTCTTAAACTTCTATTTTTTTAAAATTATAATATAAAAAATTATTTATAATATATCACACCTTTACCATTAAAATTTATTTCAATGTATAATATTTAATTTAGTCACATTGAATATTTTAAATGAATTATATAAATCAAGTATACTTTTTTTAAATGTAATAAATGTTTGTACTCATATTAAATTACTAATAGTCGTTTTTTAATCATTATAAAATAATTGTATAACCACATTGTTTTTGTAATGACACATCATTTTGTCCACGTCATTTTCATAGTTATTTTTTAATCATATTTGAAATGATTTTATCCTAATCACATTTTTAAATGATATTTTGGACATCAATGTCATTTTGTCATCAATCATGGATGTTATATGGATGAAAAATTGCAATGAAAAAATAATGTCATACTCATACTATCACATCATCATCTACTAGTAAAATAGGCCACTAACATATGATTACAACTTTTTCTACAGAGGGTTGAAGTAATATCCTATGATTATAATCAATTATGTAATTGTTTAAAACATCTAGTCATTGGTTTCTTGGTTACAAAAAACATAATTCCTTCTGGTGATCATCATTTTTCCACAGAAAGTAGATAATAATGATGAAAAAACAACTTGAAATTGGATCATATGAGCCATGCATTTTTTATTGTATGATTGAATTGAATGATTTTGTCCACAAATGTGGGTCATTATTCAAACAACTTACAAAATCATATTTTATTTAAAAAAAAGATGATTTATGGTTAACCAACATTTATTGGTTGTTCATAGATGCCCTTTGTGCTAAAATTAAGAAAAGGATGGATTTGTGAATCAAAATTGATGTTGTCAAATGCATGTTAACCTTTAAATGATAATCAAACAACTTGAACTACCAACATGTAGTGGAATATGCAAGTGGCCATAAATTCCAACAATCATTTAAGCTATTGGTTTGAAGGTCCAAGCATGACACAATAGACATTTCGTGGTTTTTGACAATTTTCCAAAATGTAGCCAAAAAATAGATTTAGAATTTTTTTTTAATGCAATTTGAATTTCCTTTTTGAAAATAAAACAAAAAACTCATGATTTTGATCAAATTTGTGTTAGAAGGGTTTCCAATTACATGGTTGTTATGGAACTTATTTGTTTTTCTTAGTTGAATTCCAAAAAGTAGATTAAAAATATGTTTGGATAAATATTGGATTTTTATTGTTTAAACTTCATTGATAACTTTAAAAAATCCTTATAGGACTACAATGAGGTTGCAATTAGGGGTATTGCATCTATATATTAACACAATAGTTTTTTTAAAAAAATTAAATGCCTTAACCCTCCAATTGAAGGGCCCTTCGTTGTGCTTTTGGAAAACCCTCAACAATGCGGTGTACACATTGGTTGTTTCACATCTTTTGGATTGATAAAGTAAATTTCATTGAATTTAGTTCATGATTTTTATCATTGGAAATTATAAAATTAATATTTTCAACCACTCAATGCCTCTTCATCATATCGATCCCTTATGTTTGGCTTTTCACGTTTCAAACTTTAACACTAGGGCCAATGACATTTGAGTTCACAATTTGACCAATAACACTTGACTCATTATTACAAATCAATTGGGTGTTTAAAGTCATGTCTCTTAAAGAACCTTCAAGAAGGTTTTTAATCCAATTTATATTTTTTATATCCTTGAAGATGATTACATTTAACCAATGACAGAAGAGTCCAATAATATATATTAAAATCTCCATTTTTAAAAAATAATCTTTCAAAATTTTACTTATATCTATTTTTTAGAAATGGACAACAATTGATGTAAAATACTTTATCTTAAAACTATCTATACAAGGGTGAAATTGTGGTCCCCAATCATTACCATCCTTTAGGAGGTGAAAAAAGGGAACAATGTTAACTCCTTAGTACTAAAACAAGAAATTACCCTCACTTACTTGCTTTACTACAACTATTCAAATAATAAGTAAGAAGTCACGCAAAAACCAAAAGAAAAGGGTAGGGTCTATTATTTACCGTCTTGTCTATAGGCTATTCCAATGGTGTCGGAGGAAAAAAATATAGAAAGGAAACATGGGAAACGAAAATAACTAGTGAATGATTATTTTCCAAGGTTTTACAATACATTCAATGCCTTTGAATGTTGGCTTAGTGGGGTGTGTAGGCCTTCCATAACTGATGTCCCACTTTAACAATGCATGCAAACCCTTTTGTAACATTGCCTACCATTTGTAACACCCTTGGAACACTTCCCAATGCTACTTATAGTTTGTAGCATCCCACTTAGTCTGCAAACTTCAACCTTCAAATTTTGCCCTTCATCTTATTGCCATATACTGGCTACTACCTTCCTATGGCAATTAATAACTTCCTACTTGAAAGGCTATGATTTAGTATGCAATCTTACACCCTTTTGTAAAAGAAACACAAAAAAGGGCATCAAAACCTTGTGTAATTTTAAATTATATTACTTTCCATATCTCCTAATAGAATAAATGCACACAAAACACATAAAGGTTCTTCAAGCATTTTCTATTAGAATCACACACAATTACAAATACATTTCCCACTACTCTCTCCTCCTTAATGTACACCATACACTTTTCCAAAAAAATCGTTTATTCTAACAACCAACTCCAAAGTATCGAATGCCATAGAAGTCTTACAAATCTTCAGGTCTAATTTTCCTCCACAAAGCCACACAAGGCCCACATTGATCCCATGAAAATAATGCCCTTATCTTAATCCCTTTTTAGAAATCTCTTAGATGATTGGGTAGATTACCCCTAACCATTCATTAATATGAACTACTTAATCCTTCTAACTTCACCTCTTTGGTAAGGGACTATAAATCTACCACTAGTAACTATTAATTACTAGGATGCTTATGGTACTAACTAGTGTAGAGATTTCATCCCCTTAACACTATCCCATTGAACCATAATCATTTATTCTCAAATTTAAAAGTCAATACTTATAATAGCTACGAACAAACTAACCAGAAACAAAATTTATTTTTTGTTTCAATGATTTGTTTTTAATACATATTATGAAAGACCCCAAGTTTCACAAAAAGTGAAATCAAAATCCTATTCGTGTTTTAGGGTGCTAATGAAATAACACGAGTCACATTCGCGTGCTTACGGGACTACTTTTGAAAGAATTTTGGGCATAAGCATGCTAAAGTAAGCTGATTGGTGATTCTTGGTCAAAAAATAAAAGTAGGTGAAAAGTAGAATTTACATTTTTGAATTTTAAGGCATTCAACAATGCTACAAATTTTTAAATGTACTTGCTATACTAAATAAACCATACATGGTCATATTTCATGTATTTTATTATTTTCATCATTTTATTTATTTATTGCATGTTAATGTTTGTTACTTTTTCAAAATCAAATCATTCAAATGTTGTGATATTGATGTTTGAGTTATCATGCATATTGATACCTTTTTTTGAAACTTTAATATTTCAATTATGATAATGTGAAGCGTCTAAAACATAGTTTCCCAAATTAACAGAATTATGTGTCTAAAACATGATTTTTTATGTCAACCCAAACCCTGATACTTGCATGTAATATGTCAAAAAAATCTTCTAACAATCTAAAAGTAGGACATATGAATTTTTTGGTCAAATGATAATTAATTAATATACTTTTACATTACTTTGTGCAATATGAGACAACAACATAAATTTGGAAAGTAGAGTGAAAGTAGGTTGAAAAAAAAGGAAACCCAAAATTTTAAGCTTTAAAAAATATATCCATACCATCCTACATACACTCATATAATTTTTTTGTATGTTTTTTAAAGTTTAGGTTATACTTTCTATGTTTCAAAGTTGACAATTTTGTGTTTCCTACTTGCAACATATACTTTTTTGGCCTACTTTTGTATGCTTGCACCTTATTCCTTAGAATACTCTCACAAAAATGCTCAAACAAATCCTAAAAGATCTTGAATTTTTTTATATATGACTATGTCAAGGTTTATGTAAAAGATTTCAAGAAGTATGTCATTTTGAAAAGTTTTGAAACCCATTTATATGTCCTTGTTGCACGCTTAAAAATAATTGTTACAATGTTTAATGAATGACTTTTAGAACTTTTTATTCATTGGATTTTTTCAAATTAATTCACCTATTCTAATGATATATTAGGAACCTTACAATAAAAAATAATATTATACTTTCAACACCAAATTAAATCACCACTTTTAAATGTGAAAAACTAGGTAAGTGTTACACTTATTTTGTGTGATTACATTTTTTAGTTAAAATATGATATTTAAGTCTTAACCTTTGTTTTAAGGTCACTTGACATTTTATATTAATGTGCATCCTACATAGTCTATTATAATGTTTAACCACCTTGAAATAAACATGGGGTTAATTGATCAACATTAAGTCATTTTCTATTTTGCTTGACTCAGGTAAACATGCCTCTAACCATACACATAATGTAATAGAGATATGTAAATCCACTCACATGACTTGTGATCTTGTTTAATTATGGTTGCCCAAACATGAATTGTATCACAAAAAGTGGCATCAAGGTCAACATGGACCAAAGGCATATTTACAAGCATCTTTTGTATCAAAAGTGTTTGCTTCATCGAAAGCAAAGAAAAAACAAAAGAATGTTTCAACTACAATGAATAGACTAGAACCTTTGAATCTTTTGTTTTCCATTAGTGGTCTTCTTATTATTTTAGGTCTTTTCAAGATGAATACCATCCTAGCCATTAGATGTTCAATGGGCAAATCCCATTGTTCTTTTTTTACTTTTTCACAAAAAGGATTTCAACCAATATTATTACATGTTTTCTTTGAAAGAAGATATTTGATTTAAAAGATTGCATGTTTGGCACCTTAATATTAACTACCCACATTTACTTTTGAATTTGTACACGTTATATAGATTGCAAAACATGGATACTAGTAAAATGCATCCAAAAGATCATCCAAACATCCATCAAGTTCATCCAAGTTAAGAACTTGTGAAAAATCAAAGCATTTTGTGAAAGAAAAAGAGATTATAGTTTTTTTTTAAACAATTGCAAGAAAGAAAATGAATTCACAACTATCAAGACTAAAGAGAAAGATAAAGTTCATGACTAAAAGAAAGAGTTCATGACAAAGAAAGAAAAACGTTGAAAGATTGTAGAAGAAAGGGAATTTCATAACCATTGAAATCCAAAAGATACCATCATGAAAACCTACAAGAAGAGAGAGAGTAATCACCTTTTGGAAGAAGTGCCACCATTTGCAAGAAGAACACGGACATGAAAGAACAAGCATAATTAAAAATGTAGGAGCTGAATAAAGAGAGCTTGCATGTGAAAAAAAAGATTCATGACCATCAAGGAACACCTACCTAAAACAAATAAGGAGATGTAAGTTTGTGAAACTTGCAAGCTTGTAGTAGAACTTTCATTCACAACCTTTTTCTCTCTTTCTTTCTTTTTGTTGTCCTTGATTTGGTTTACTACTTTCCTTCATTTGTTTTACATGCAAACATGGCAATGTTAACAAGTTGACAAAGGAAAATTTCTCATTGTTGTTTACACTATTTTATAATTCTTGTAGTGGCTCCAATTGTTTCTAGTTTAAATCAACCCACAACTCATCAACTTCCTTTGGTTTTTCTTCCCTAATATTTGGACTCCTTGGTATCTTCACATAGTGCCTTTATTTCAATGAAGGAGGGCAATTAGAATCCTTTACATTTGTTGCAACATTTTTTTTGGCAATATTTATGAGAAATACAATTATAGCGTGCATTCATGGTTAGGGTACCACATCAATAACCATGATATCCATTTATCATGTGTTTTGAGTTTTGAAAAAAAATGAATGTTTTTAGATGCAAAACAATGAAAGGGGGATATGTATGTTTAAACTTTCAACCAATAATTTTGATAATAAATGATTCAAATCAATTTGACAAATTTTGAATGTCTTGTTCAAGTATAAACAAAAAACAAATGGAGGATTACAAAACATTTCAAAAATGACACACTATCATTTGGAGTGCCAAAACCCTATAAAAACATCAAATAATGTCTTTTTTTTGCACCCACAGCTCTTATGCTTCTTTCCAAACCTTTGGAATGTAATTTCATAATTAAAAAAAAATTATTTGATTATCTTTATTAACAAAACCTTTTTTACGAAAATAATTCAAGATTTTAGCATCAATTCCACAAATTTGGTGATTTATTATACAAAAACTTTATGCTACCATATAGAACATACTTTATTATATTTGTGGTTAAAATATGGAGCAATGTCAACAAATATTATTAGTCCTATTGATTCCTTTTCAATAAAATGATGTAGTGACATGCCATTTTTAAACCATCTTTCACAACATTTAAATACATGTTTTAATCATCAAATCACAAAAAATCACCACCATTTTAATCAAAAAGTATGTGAGTAACTAATAAAGAAAAAATTTACCAAATTTTTTATTTTGTAAATGTATTGGTCATTCAAAATAATATTTTGAGAGTCATTTTGGGGCGAGACATTCCTTTTGTATATCCCAACCTTGAATAGATCCAATAGACATTTTCCCCATCTAAGACTACCATTAATTTCATAATTACATCACAAATTTAGCATGCAATGAATTAATAATGAAAATCATTCAAGTTCTTTCATTCATAGGTTTGTACATTTTATATATGAATATCATGCATTGAAAACACATTTAACACACAAATAAATGTGTTGATGAATGAAATACAAACTTATGAATGAACAAATGTCACATGAATTTCACATCTTCCTATAAATCCATGTGTCAAATGTGTTTTCAATGCACGATATTAATGCATGAAACATATGAATTATGAATGAACGAATTTTGCATGACTTCCATTATTAAGTCACGAAATGTTAAGTTTGTGATGTAGACATGTGGTCTTCTTCATCTATCCTGTTGTTCTCTATTGCCATAAATATTTCACTAGCTAATAATAGTGTCATTCATTGCCATAGGGTTTAAAGGCTATATTTGTATAATCCTCAATCCAAATTTGATGTTTTGTTTGGACAATGTTTGGTCCAATACTTTGTTTATACATCTAACCAATATGATGTTGTTTGATTTTACGTAATTATGTTTTATCATGTATTGTCTTTTTTTCCCCTTCTAAATGTTATTAAAAAGGCTTGAAACATGAAAAATCTAAATGTTATTTTTTTGACATATGACTTAGGAATGTGATCATATTTAACCCAAATTGATGTGTTTGCTCTATTATTGTTAAAGTAACATAATATCCATGTGCATTTAGGAATAAAAAATGTTGATTTGTTGCATAAATTCTACATTATTTACAATGTTTAAAAAAAACTTAGGTTTTCTTTGACCAAAAATGTTGTCATCCAAGCCTTTTTTACATCATAATACATGTCCTTGGTTTGCATAATCTAATGTAATCATATTGTAATCTTTCACTAGCTTTGAAAATGTAAAACCTTGGTAAAAACATTTATGTTGCATTGATCGCATAGTTCACAATGAACCATTCTTTGGATTTGGGGATGATGTTGTGAACTTGTTATGAACCCTACTTAACCAATACATGAACATTTAATTGTTTGCTTGCTCATATTCTTATTTCATCTAAATCGATTTAGATGTGATGTATTTTATAATTGTGCTAATTATAACATGCTTGCAAATTTTGATATAATGAATTACAAAATTGACTAGTCAAACCTTGTGTTTTAAAGATTTCTAGGCCCTTTGCAAAATGTGTGCATAGTTTTAGATGTTTATGTTTGAATTGGTACCACTAAGAATTCTCAACTACAAAAGTGGGCCCACTTGAGTGAATTTTACCATCTTGAACTCAAGAGTTGTTACAATGATATAGATAGTCCCACATTTTTATATGCTTCATGTGCATGACAACAATAACATCTTTTTCATTTATTGTGTATAACACCTAATGGGCCAACTTTCTTTAATCTTGCCATTCAGATGGCCAAACAATGATGACAATGGTATGTTCCAACGAGTGATAACCTTTCTCATGGACATCACCTTTTTTCACTACATCCATGGCCTTCTTTAATTAGTCATTTGTTCATTAGCTTTTAGGGCATGCAATAGGGTACTTTCATGTTCTTCTTGATTTTTGTATTGTGGTTAATGTAAGGTGAGGTGGGACATTTTTGTTATCCATATTTGGATGGTTTAACATGTTATCCATGTTTTTTAAAAATAAGGATATTGAATATTCACTACTATAATGGGTTTTTAAAGGGTTCAAGTTGATTAATTTTTCATTTTTGACTAATGGACATGTACATTTTGATTAAAGGTCAGAACCTTAAATGACACATGTATTTTTTGACTAATCAACTTGACTTTAATGGTTTATTTTATTAGATACATTTAATCAAGTTGTACAACCTTAGTCAAATGGCCAATGATGTTTAATTAAGTGAAACATATAATCAAGATGACCAATGTTTTTTAGTCAAATGCAACATGGTTTGCTACCCTATGTATTTACCTCCTACTTATTCATCCACTTATTTACTTAATTAATTACTAACCTACCTATCACCCACATACCCTCCCACCTATTATTTATTTATTTATTTGCCTACATATATTTTCACACCTTCATACAACCTATTTATTTACCTACCCATTTACCTACATACTACCTAACTACATACCCACCCACTTACCTACCTAAGTTTAGCTACTAGGCATAACCATTATATTTTAGCCATTAAGTTTAGCTTAAATTTAAGCATTGGGTTTAGCCATTATGTTTAGCCATTACATTTGGCCACTAGGTTTGAAAACTAAGTTTAGCTTAAGTTTAACCACTAGATATGGCCATTAAGTATAGCTTAGGTTTAATCATTAGTTACCCATTAGTTTTAACTAGTATGTTTAGCTAAAATTTAGGCACTATGTTTAATTAAGGTTTAACCATTATGTTTAATCACTAAATTTAGCCACGATGTTTCGCCAAGGTTTACTCATTATCTTTAGACATTAGGTTTAACCAAATTTTAGCCATGAATTTTAACCATGGGTGAAGTCACATTCAATAGAAACCACAACAAGTGTAATGCGTGCTTAATTTTTCATGTTTAGAAGTGGTACTGTAATTTGGTGTTGAAAATATAAGATTTTTTAATATATTAACTAGTTGGTAAACCCATTTTGCAAGCAAAATGATCAGGGGAAAAGTTTTATCAGGAGGTAGAAAGAAAACAAACGAAAGAAAAAAGGAAAACCCTAAACCCGGACACACCCAAGAGGATACCCATTACACTGAGTGATACCCATTACGGACACACCCAAGAGGATACCCATTACACTTAGTGACACCCTGACACTAAGTGA
>Ga0116231_10006298_pt1 | contig 22758 bp, 17 predicted proteins | sample S1TSphgellanicum_2_FD_89695 | JGI IMG/M metagenome (GOLD analysis project Ga0116231, IMG submission 89695) | Host-associated microbial communities from peat moss isolated from Minnesota, USA - S1T2_Fd - Sphagnum magellanicum MG | ecosystem: Host-associated > Plants > Peat moss > Unclassified...
TGAACTAACTTGGAAAACAAATACACAGCATGCACTAAAAGAATTCTTATCCATTCCAACCCTACATTTGCAACTTCTATGCAACTAATGTCCAAACCAACTAACTTTGCAACTACAAACATTATAGTCCTATGTGTCAGCTCAGTTGCAAGTCTTTGTAGTTGCATATGTGACTATAGTGGGGGTGGAGCCAATTTCTAGTTGTAAATGCAACTAAAAGTTACAACTATTGTATGTTCAATTGAAAATGTAGATGAAAAGTTACCACATGTCATCCAATAATGGTTACATCCAATGATGGATGAAAACTTAGTTGCTTTTGCAACTATAATGTTTTTTTTTGCAACTGGGATATTAGCATATTTTGTCAATTGTACAAAGATGCCCATACCACATGCATGGTAATTTTTCAAGTATAATGCATTCAATTATTCTTCCATGGGTTCCTTTTATCGTATCCATATTATTATGAATTATGGGTATTCTTTGTTAACATCCATTAATAAATATTTTATTTGGTTCCATTGAATAAATCAATCAATCTTCTAATGTCATAAATCAATCAATTATGACCATTGTTTCTTACATTACCATTCAATTTGAACAAAAATAGTAACTTCATAACTTGTGACCTCTAAGCTTCAACAATAATATTTAATGTAGTGACAAGCTAGCCAAGAAAACATTATTTTCAAGCTCGTGCTATCTAAACTAATGGAGAAACCATGTTGACCTCATCTTTAATTATTGTACTTATTCACCTTGAAATTTGCAAGCTACAACAAACCCACAACAACAATGTGCACAAAGGTAACTATATTTATTTGGATTGAAAAGAAAACATAATTACAATTCATAATTTGTTTGTGCAGAAAAATCAAAACAAGAATCATAGTGCTCAATATTAATATCTAATATAATAAACCTATCACATAGAAAAGGAGCCACAAAATCCATTTGCAAGTCAAACCTTTTAATTCAATTTGAAATGATAGCTTCAATGTGATGGTCTAATCAACAATAGATGTTCACTTTTACTACATTTCTTTTCAAAATCAAAATCTATTCATGCCACATCATCCATTCCAAAATTGCCACACAATGCTTGAACAACCAAGAAAGTTTCTTCTCTATTCAATTCTATTGCACCTACTAAAACCTTATTAATATTTAAATCTACAAATTCTAACAAGACTTCAAACCCAACCACACCACCGCGCATGTTAATGCAATCATCACATGTGTTTGCCACAACTTGCCAACTTTTGGGCTTTTTATGAAAGACAACTTTCCACCATGGTCTTGGGCTCACTCCAAAAAAACACTTGTTGAACTTGTGAAAGAAATACAAAAGGTTCATCAAATTCATGCAACAAGTGTTTGAAATTTACAAATAAAAAACCAGCTTTATCTTGTTTATAAATAAGGTTTCTTCCACCACAAGAAAACATGACTTTTTAGAAGGTCCAACTTGACGGAAATGTCCACATTGACCAAGGGGGATGGTTGTTTTGACTAAAGGCCTAGGGCATGAAAGACACAAGTTACTTTTGATTGAAACATTTAACTAAAGTAATTTTTTTTTACCATGTGACAAACCAAACATTTAGTCAAAAAGGCCAGGGCTTAATCAAATTGACCATAATTAATGGCCATTATGATTTACAATTAGTCAAATTGACCATTTTGATTTGACACTTAATCAAATTAACCATACAAATTTGGTTATTTAACCTACAAGTTCATTTTGCATAGGGTACATACCAAACCTAAATTCATAGCTAATAGGCCTTAAGTTAAGCATATTACACCTAGTAGCTACTTATAAAATTTAATAGGCTACTTACATGCTACCTTTATGCACATGTAGGTATTTAAACTTAATACATTAATTAGTTAATATTTAATAATTGATAGTTAATACTCAATAATTTATGATCAATATTTTATATAATTAATTAGTCACCAAATAAATGTCAATTAATAACCAAAATTTATCCATCAACTTGTTAATTGATCTATTATTATTATTGAATTATCAAACTTATCTAATTTTTAGTTAATAATATTTCTTAATATATTTATTGATAATTATTAATTCATAGTAAATAATCAATAACTAGTAATTTAAAATTTTAAAAATCAATAATTAATAGTATATTATTATTATTTAATGTTTCATATTTAATATTTAATAAATAATAGTTCCTACGAAATAATCAATTATTCATCATTGATATTATTTATTTATTTATAATTTATAGTAATTCATCAATCATTTAAAATTATTTTTATTAATTACCTATAGATAGCCTATCCTACTAACTAGGTTAGTAACCTAAGCCACCTAAGCTACTTAAGCCTACAAGGTAGGTAGCTTAAACTAGACCACCTAGGCTTATTATGTAGGTATGTAGCTTAACCTAAACTACCTAGGCCTACTAGATAGGTACATAACTTAACCTAGGTTACCTAGGCCTATTCGGTATGTCTAACCTAAGCTATGTCACTTAGGCTTATTTAGGTAGGTACCTTTGCCTATTAGGTTGGTATCTTAAGCTTAAACCTACCTAATAGGTTAGGCTACCTACTTTGTATGCATAGGCTAAATTTATTAATAGGTTAATAGGTACCTACATAGCCTATTAAATATCATAGGCATAGATAACTTACTAGGTAGATATAAACATAGACATAGTAGGCTTAGTAGACTATAACCTACAAGGCCTATAAGGCCTAATAGATTATAACCTACATGTTACTTAGGTACATGCATTTATTAATAGGTAAGTTGTTTTTGTAAAGGATCTCTACAATGTATTTGAAAATCAACTTCAAACTATGTCTTTTCAATTATAAACTTCATGGTTGTAACATGCAATGACAACCTTTTTTTGTTCTATGGGTTTACTTATTGGTGCATCAATTACTAAATTCTATTTAGGTAGACAAAAGGACTGAAAGGAAACTTGCATATAACTACATTGATCCTGGGTTTTAAAGTTCAAAATTATGTCAATTTAATTTGAAGTAGGAGAGAAACCCTACAAATGAGACTTACAGATAAGGACCAAGTTCATGATTTTTGAAATATTGAAACATGCTAGTGGATATAGGGTTCATACATAAAAAGATAACCTACAAATCACTTCAAGCACAATGTTTAAAATAGGAAAGACAAACATTCAAAAGATAAAGAAGTCCATTCAAAGCAGACCTACAGATAATTCCTTGATTTTTGAAATGTTGAAACATGTTAAACTCAATATTTTTGTAACTTGTCCTAAAAAATACTTGAATTTTCCCCAATCCATCATAATTTTTTGTTAGTCATTATTGAATAAATATGAATTTTTAAAAGTGTGTAGATTCTTTATAGATTCAATGTTTCATTTTGAAAAATGATCAAAATTTTAAGTCATCACCAAATATTAAAATTTCACATTTTTAAGTTTTATATACTCTAAGTTATAACTTTAAATTTTTTTTCATGTACATTATAACCCATTTATATGTGAGAAAGGACTTTTGAAATCTTGAAATTTTGAAATAATTTTGAAATACTTTTTGAATTTTCAAAGTTTTAAAATTTCACATTTTCAAAATTATGCTTGCTTTTTGAATGTGGCTAATATGTTTTCATAAGGGTCCAAATTTTTTGAGGTGTACAAAAATCTTGTTATATTGTCACCTTTTTTTGTCTTTTTTACCTAGTCTTTTTTTCCATGTAAAGATGCATTTATGGATGATTATGATGGAATCTAAAATTATAATGGTTTAAAATATAATCCTTTTGAAAATTTTGAGATTTTTTGATTCATTATTTTATATGGGGATCAAAAATATAAAATAAAATAAGACTATAGTAAGAACTAGGCCTTTTTCATCTTGTGTGATACATTTCAAAAGATTTTCATACATCATCTATATTTTTTTCAATGAATTTTTAAAAATTATATGAATCCTTTTGATAGTCATTTGCAAAATTGATTCCTTTTGATGCAATAGGTTTACATTTTCAAACCTTCCAAATTAAAACCAAAATTTAAAATTAGATCAAATGAATTTTTATTTTAAGTTCTTCGACATTCATATGAGTGAAAAAGGATTAATTTGTATGATTACTATGGTTTTAGATGATAATAAAATAAAAAGAATTGATTTTGATTGAGTATGTCTAACATCCGATGCTTTTTTTAGTTCCTAGTTACAAGTTTTGACCCTTTTGCTACATATTCTTTTAATGGTTCCAAAGTTTCTTATGGGACTATTGATAATAATTCTATGTCATTTGAAATTCCAAAAACATGTTCTCTAATTTTTGTTATCAATTTGCTACTGGGAACTCTTCTACACAAAATTTGGATCTTAATTCCCAAAAAAATCCTCCCATGTTTTGGAGGCAAAGATACACATTCAACAAACATCCATTCTAGGGCTTTTGAAGGAGGTCATGGATTGATTTACCTTTTAGCAACCAAAGAGGAGTTATTAGGATTAAAATTGGAAGAAGAATTTTTGAAAGACATTTTTAATAAAAGGGAGGAAATATTTCACCAAGCAAATAGTAAATGCCTGCAATATAATGCTTACAAATAATTACAAATTAGTACTTAAGCAATTTCAAGATAAAGAAAAATGACAATAAAAACATACAAAACAAGATTTGAAAGATACAAGATTTGAGAGTATTTTGAAAAATAAAATAAAATGTAAGACATCTTTTTAAAAATTCCAAACAATGGGAGAAAAAAGGAGTTATGCCAGCAATTTAGTTGAGCTTAGTTGTCACAGAAACCTCGACTACTGTTACATTTGGGTAGTGAAATTTCAAACCTCCAAGCTACACCAGGCAAGTTCCTGCAACATGGAAAGCTTTAGGTGTAACGACAACAAAAGAACAGAAAGAAATAATATCCCAAAGTTCAAACTAAAGAAGCCAAAATGAAAGACCAAAAAAAGAAAAAACTGAAGCTGCCAGCATTCAAACTTTATGCAAGAACGAATTTTCTTTTTTCAAACTGCCAGAGAAAAAGAATTGAAACTCAATATACAAAAACAAAAGAAGAAAGAAAAAATTCAAGCTCTTAGAGAAAGAAGCACTCAAATCCAATACGCAAAACGAAAAGAAATTTAAAAAAAAAAGCTACTAGAAAAATAAATGTTCAAACTCAATATGAAAAAAATTTCAATGTGATTCATGGAGCTCAGGAGCGTTATGACTATAATTATCATATTGGACGACGTCTTTCTTTGTGTGCAGTAATTGTTGGGAGTTCAAGTTGGAAATTCGTTTGGAAAGTGTATGTGTGTGCATTTTGCTGTGTATGCAGATATCTTGATGAGCTCATGAGCTGCTCCTCGCACATGATTAAGGTCCCTAATCAACTAATTTGCAGGAGAATTTGCAGACCCCTGTGATTTCACGTGCTGCTGTTGCTACACGGATATTCAATCTTTTGATGAAATTAAGAGAATTTGAACTCTTGTGTACTGATCTCACTTGCAGCTACTGCAATGATCATCACATTCCTGTATCTTCAGATTTCAACGTTCAAACCTAGTTGATTATGTATAGTAGGACGTAACACATACGCAATATGAAAAGGCATACATGTCTGCAAAATGAGATATGCAGAGCTCGTCATATTTAACTGATTTTTTCTCATCAGTCCTGAGCGTTGCTGAACGTGGAATTCTAAGGATCCTGATACTGTTAAGAGCCGCCTCAGGAGGGTAACATTTGCATGTCTTTTGATTGATCCTAAGTCGCAGTTTCAAGAGAGATATTTTCTACTAACGAGACCAGGATCATAAAATTAGGCACTCGTCCAATAAATTAACATGTGTTCGTAGTCAACAGTTACTAAACAATTGATTACGCAATCCCCGCACTTCCTGGAGTTCATGTAAAAAAGAGAGAAATTTTACAACTTGATGTTGATCACCCGTACGGCTAGTGTTCGACTCTTTTGTAGCCAATGCAAAATTCAAGTGTGCAATAGGAATCATTCATCATGCGGGTGAAGATTAGGCTACTAAGTATTGCTCCTTTTTGTCGCTAAGGCAAAATCCAAGTGCCGCCGCCGGCGGTGGATGAGCCTAAGTCCTCGTCTCTGTCGCCACAGGAAAGTGGACCAAATTCATACGCCCATCCGTTAAAGCTTGTACGTCAGCTCTTTTTGTGGCCAATGCGAAATCCAACTACAACCAGTCGGTCGATGTGAGTGTTCAATTGGCTAATCAATTGCAATCTACATCCGTTATAATTAGTGAAATTGTAAATTTAGCAATTTAATCCTAATATGTACGTATTAGTACTAATACGGACGGGTTCCCAATTCCTCTTAAGGTCTGTAAGTGTTGTCGGTAAAGTCACGAGCACCAACTGATTTACCAGTAGCTGTTTTATTGTGACAGTTTTAAATTGCCCGAGACTCCGTAGGTACGGCGACACATTCGTGCATCCGTGCAGCGGTAATTAACCGATGTGACAGATGATTTCCCACGCCTTGAATTGCGCAGCAGAACGGAATATTGTCTAATCTGTTATCACCAAGTTCACAGCTTGCGCCTACTGCCGCTGCTGAGATGGCTACCAAATGGCACAAACGTGCACTTTCATGATGATGATTGCAATTAGTTACTGCACTAATTTTTGCACTTGAGCCAATTGTTCAGTGATTTTCTTTTCCTGTCCACAAGTTGTAGTTTTTTTTGGCACAAAATTTGAGGGTAAAATCTGCTTTTCTAGTCTAAAATTCGCAACTAATTTTTCTAATTTAATGGAAAAATTCACCAAATTTCCAATATTGTCACAAGATTGGAGGAAAAAAAGAAAAAAAAGCCTGCATGCATGTGACCAGTTCAAAAATGAAGTGGACATAATGATCCATGAAATTATTGGAGATCAGTATTTTATTTTGTTTTTGGGGACAAGTGAGTTAAGGAAATGACTGCTTTTTACCTGCATGCATGCAGGAAGGGAAGAGCACATCCATACACGATAGCAGGGATCAACGGGTGTGCATCTGTTTGGCGGTGGATAATAATGTTCCCACCTGCTGGCAGAGCTCACCTTCGTTGTTGTTTTCCGTGGATTGTAGGGCATTCCATATACTGATAACGTTAATTTTCGTGTGCACTTGGAAAGAAACACAGAGAATTGAGCCAAACAAAGTGGAATCCAAACACCGAGAATTTAGAGTGAACGTTGAGAGTAAATTCAATTCCTTCTGGCAACATCATGAATTTGTGTACTACTCTTTAATTTTCCAGAATCATAATCTTCACCTAGTTTTGTAGATTGGGTAGTGAAACTTTGGGACAGAGCCTTGACATCTCTCATGATTTGTAGATTTCAATTATGCTGCAGGTTTTTAATTAATTATGGACATTCATTTTTCCTCATTTCTTGTAGTCAATTGTTTTGCTTTAAGAAGAAGAAGAAGAAGAAGAGAATTCGCTGTTTAAAGAATGTCCATAATTATTTTGAAGAACGTTTTTGAATTCCTTTTCTAAATTTCTTTCATTGATATTTTTGAAAATTTTGAGAAAAAAGGATTGCATTGAATATATTTTGAAATGGAGCTTCTGGACTTAATCAGGATCTCAAGGGTTATGGTTGCAGTTGCCACTCTTTATGTACATGTAAAAGTACAAAATAACACATTTTGGACACTTCCTTCTGGAAGGGGTTGGAAAGTATAAAACAAATTCAGAAAAATATATATTTGGTTTAGTCTCAGGTTACCTAAAATATCAATCTGGGTTGAAGCGCTTGGTTTTATTGCATATTAGTTGAAATGCAACTTAGACTGTGGCCTATTTTATCAAATGGGTCTTTGTTGAAATTGATGTGCAAATGCTTTTTAGTGACTGGGAATTACCTGTTTTTTGGAGTAAGTAATTACAAATAAATAGGAAACATACTTTTTCTTGATATTCATGGTGGACATGTCTAGAAGGATTTATAACCTAAAGGAAAACCTAAAAGTTTTCTTCACATTCAAACCTAATTAGAAAACAGCCTTATCCTGGTTTGTCAGGGTGACTCCAGGCACTACTATCCACCTTAGAAAGATCTTGCCAAGGGTATCCAAAACCCAATTCCGCAGTGAATAGCCTAGGGTATATCAGTAGTTTTCAACAAATATAAAAACCAGAGGTCTGTTATCAATATACCACTAATATAATTGACTGATATAAATTATGTTCAGGGTAAAGCCCAGAGCCATAGGCTTTACTTAATGTCAAGACCTGCATTGATTTTTTTAATAAAACGCATGTCCCATTTGTCCAAACAAATTGGGAACCCTGATTCTGATTTTGGTTCCAAAAATCAAACCCCGTTCCAGTTCAATCTGTACTAACTGGAACCTCTGGCTCAAAACCTCCAAACTGCGTACCTGCACAACACAACACTGGCTCTATCCAATGGACAATTTGTTCTTCAGCTCTAATGACATTTCTCTAAACCCTAGAACATAAACTTGCAATTTCCAAGTTCCCCAAAACTTAAGGGTACTGGAAATAGAACTAGACTAGAACCCAAAACTGGTCAACATTGTTCTTGGGTGGGCCATCACAGCTAGCACACCCTAACCTCTGAATAATCTATAAGGCCCACTTTACACTAGGAGTCAGGGCCAAAAAAACTTGGGGCCAATTTTGAGCATTTTTGGGTTGCAAATTGGCCCCAAGTTACTAATAAATGCTAGGAAATTGACGTCAGGATATTAATAAATGCTGGAACATTGGCCTCTAAAAGTTGATGGTATCCTTTTTTTCAGCCTTGGGGCCAATATGCCATAGAGTTCAGCATTATTAGTACTTGGGGCAGATTGAAAAGTTATTTTCTATTTCAGCCTTGACTCCTAGTGTAAAGCCCATGGGGCTCATTTCAACTTTTACACCAATAGGAATGCTGGATTTGGGTTGAACATTGGCCCTGACTCCTAGTGCACAGCGGGCCTAAGACATGTACTCTATAACACAGTAAAGAGTTTCCAATGTTGGCATTTAAGCACTTGGGGCAGGGCTGACATGACATGAGTTACAATGTACCTTAAACCACCTCATCAAAAGTTCCCTCTATGATAACAATGAATGCACAGCGTGTTTGTACGATGGAACCATGTGAATTTTTACCTACATCCACCTCCCTCCCCCTCAGAAGCCACAGCTTTAGATGCCTGCTTTTTGCATATTGTTTTGTTGTTGCTGGTGCAACTTCATTGGGATAAGTGTTTTTTTGCTCCAACTATTTTGTTGTCTTTTTGACCAAAAAAGAATGGGGATTTTTCAAAGAGTCAACTGATTTTGCTAATGTTTTGAAAAATGTTGTCAAAATTTTAATATCACAAAATTGATAAAAGAATCCAGATTGGGTTGCATAGCAATAAGTCATAAACCAGTTGGAGAAATTTTCTAGTGTAATTGGAGGACACCTTTGATCCATGAAATCTCTCTAAGAAAAGAAGAGAGATCTTACACCTACTCCTTGAGTGCAAGGGAGATCATGCCTACTTACAGGTGTAAGATCCTTCTCACTCTTAGACATTAGGTAGAAGGATCCCTCCCTCTCCTACTCCTCATGATCAACACATACACTAGGAGTCAAAGCCGAAATGTACATGCGAATGAACATTTCTCATGAACATTCACCTTGTGTTCATGATAGCTATAGCCCACAGGTCCTCATATGCAGGCAAAAATTCAGGGCTAAACCAGGCTTGCACCTTGTCATAGACCCTTCATTGTAGGAATGCCCCCAAATTAGGGCTTTACCCTACACAGCAGAATCTTTTGTGTGATTTACTATGTTGTGAATGCCATTGTGGCCTCAAAAGGGATAACAAAATTTCCTTTCATCTGGACACCTTTATGAAATTTTGCAATAAATTATTCTTATTCTCTTTCATCCTTCAACAGCCACAAAAGTTTGGTCACATACCCTTCACAAAATAATAATACTGATCTTATGGTATATACAAGTTCCTAATCAGGAATTGTTTTTGGTGGCAAATTTCTTACTTCCCAGAATTGAAAAAAAATCCATGCTGCAAATTACTTTAATGCCATGCTTCATCATGATTACCTACAATAAAAGATTTGGGAGTTACTATTTGAACAGAAAGAATTAGTAGAATTTTATTAGAGAATGTGGAGGGAGCATTAACTCCAGTAAAGATTTCTGCCTCAACAGAGGCACAACCTTAAGTGAGGAAAACTGGACAGATCTTACATGTAAAGCACCTTCTCTCCTCAATCAAAATCAGGGCAATCCAAAATTCTATCAAATATTTACCCCCTCAGACACAGGCACAACCAGAATTTACAAACCACCCTAGGTTACCTCCTTGGGCAGATTCCTCATTCTGATAGCTTGCTGTCATCCTTGGGCCATACCTACTACCAAACAATTGTATGTGTATTTTGCGGGTTAAGTAGGAGGGTCCATAAAGATAGGTTACCAACGTGACTGAGTTGTGGATTCATCCACAACTCAGCCATAACAAGCTTCAAATGGACAGGGGGTGCACTGTGGGTGCTGGGTCACATAATCTAACATTGTTGGGTCAGTGTGATATGTGATATTTTTGCAGGTTTGGCTAAGGGACTGACTAACATGCAATCATATCAGTGCAGGACCATGTTTTTTTTAATGGCCATTTTTTGTGGGGACTGGTTCAATGATTCTTATGGCCCACTTAGTCAATTCCAAATCTTAGGTGTAGGTAGGGTACTCTAAGATTTGTCTTGGCTTTTATCCATAACTTATTTTATAAATATTTTTTATATTCTTGAACAAAAAGAAAGAAATTGAGGGAGATAATGGATGGTGAATGAAACTTGTTTGTGCACAAAAAGCAGTTTGTGGCTAGTTTTTTTTTCTTTCATGTGTTGAAGCCACAATGGTGAACACCCTAGACAGATTGCAACAATAAAGAGTAGCCAGTAAACATAAATGTGTCGCCACTTTCCCCAAAACAATTCAATTTGGGTCCCTAATAGTAGGATACTCTAGAATATATAGAACCCAATACAAATCTCTTTTGGGCTGTTTGCTTGCCTGGACTTTGGTCCTTGCCCCCCGCCCCCCTTTTTTCCTCTCCCTTTCTTGGGTGCTTTCCTTTCATTAAGTTTGGCAGGGTTTCATCAATACAAATCTTGAGTAGACAATAGTAGTAATGAGATGAAGCAAAACTTCCATTTGTTTTCCTTTTTATTGTGACACAAGAAAAGAAACTCTCCACAATCACACAAGCAACTTGTACTCTCATAATGCATTTTGACAAACCTTTGAATGCTACATTTTGTAATCACAAATCCATCAACCTCATTGACAGAGTCATCCTTACTCCCTAAATTGTGAACCTGATTCAAACTCAACCAATGAATCTTATCAGGATAAGAATTTTTAGAACTATGAATCAGAAATCAAAAATTTTACCTGGACCAAGAAATGAAGAGTTTGTTAGATTCTTTGTTTCTATGAAAACTTTAGGAACTGGAACCCATGGTTCTTCTCACAACCTAAGAACTGGCCAACACTGGTTGCTACCCCCAAGCCAGGACATTTTCAAGCTTTAATGAAAATAGTAGCTATTTATTATTTCAGGAGATAACTTATTTGATGAAACAGATTATCAGTAGAAAAAAGGTACCTAAGATTTGTTCGGGCTGGGGAGGGGGTTGGGTTTTGTTGGAAGGTTTCAGAAAGCTTGGAGGAGTTGGTGGAAAAGAAAAAAAGCTTTTGTGCTTTCATCAAGCACATGATTGGGAATACTGATGGATTTAATTATGCTTAAGCACTCATTATCATTGAGAAGGTTTCTTTTAAGGATTTTGTGATGTAGTCAATGTGGCCATCATCCAGAAAATAATATAGCCAAATTTGGTTACATCTTAGATATGAAAGTAGAAAAAGAACAGAATTCTTCTGTATTCTTGGCTACCAACTAAGGTAGAAAGCTCGTAACCGAACACTTAAGGTAGTGTTTGCTTGCCATTTTTGTAGGAGGGCCCAATTGTTTATGGTGTCCTCAGAGTAGATGGACCCCTCCTCTTGGTGCATCTATTGCACTAAAATTTGGCAAAAGTGGACTAGAGGCAAGAAAGTTATGGCCCCCCAAAGTCAGGGGCTCATTTTTATAAAAAAAATTTGATCATTCAAAGTCAGGGGCTCATTTTTATAAAAAAAATTTGATCATTCATAGCCTATTTCTGAACCCCTCAAAAAATCTTTAATTATTACTTGGTTGCCTTTAGAGTTACAAGATCATTTTTAGAGCTTAAGATGGCAATTTCAAAGTACTTTAAATCGCTCAATTTGAACAAAAAATGAGAAAGTTATGCACTGATGAAGTAGGAGGGATCAAAATGGAAAAAAATGAAAAACTGCATTTCATAATTTGAAAAAACGTATTTTCTTTACTGCTGTTCTTTGGCTGCTCCTTTGGCTTTGCATTTCAAAGATGATTTGTAGAGCTTGGGAAGGGGCTCCTATAAAAAATTTAATCACTCATACTAGAGAAGAATTGAGAAAGATCTGCCAAAGTGTTCAGTGATAGGTTAGTGTTTGGTGATGGGCTGCTCTACCCTAGAACTTATCATTAAAATATGGCAATTTGGAACAAAAAATCTTTAAAAAATTAGTGAATTTGAACCATTTTTTCCATAAAAAATCCTTTGTTTAGGTTGAAATCATATTTTTAAGGTTGAAATTTGACCAAAATTTTCCAGTAACAGAAACACTGAGATTCAGTGTTTCTTTTGTTAAATTTTGTGACATGGCCAAAACGGTGATGATCTATAGAAAGATACAGAAAGACTTATAAGAATAATTTTAGAATTTTCAATACATTATCACATCCTTCTATGCTTTTGGTTACATACTTCAACCCTGTATGGAAATCTGGTGATTTTTCTTAAATTTGTCTCAATTTATGGCTATTGAAAATCTAAAAGAGCACTTGATTTTAGCACTTTTAATTTCCATACAGTTTTTTGGCTACATATAGCCAGAAAAAAAAGAGGCTGCTCATTATTTGCTTTAACATGCAAAGCTATGGCCATATAGACTAGTGAAAAAGAAACCTACCAACACCTAGTCAACAATTAGTAATATGTGGTGGTAAATGTCAACTTAGGTTTGGGACCTTTTGGAGAACTTGACTGGGGAATTGTGTAATATGAAAACATTTTTAACAACATACATTTAGGGGAAAAGCTACCTTTGCTTGAGCAATAAATTATCCAGCTGACCTCTTCAGAGATTGTATTTCTGCATTATGTGGAATTGTAGTTTTTCTTTCTCTTGTGAAAGTTTTTTTAAAAGAATGGCTAACAAAAGAGTTGTTTCTGTACAGGAGAAGGTCTCTTCTTTAGGCCCTTCCGGATTTTGAGGCACGTACCAAGGCCGATAGGCTGAGGGTAGGGAAGGGACTAAAGGAGAAACCTTTTCCTGTGTAAAGAACCGATCCTATTTCTGCTTTCTTTCTGTCACTTTTATCTCTTTTCTTTTCCTGACTCCTTTATTCGTTCTGTTTTCCATTTTCTCGCTAAAGTTTCTTGAATTCCCAAGTTGAAATTTGAAGACATGTTTATGAGATGGTGTATTTTTATAAAAAAATCTCTGAATTTCAGTTTTTAAAATTGTGATGGAATTTATTAATTAGTTGACATTTATTTTGTAAAAAAAATTCATTTAATTTCTTTCTCGTAAATTATTTTTTGGAAAGAAAAAACATATGTTAAAGAAATCTAATAGTTTGGAAAGAAATCAGGCAATATGGAAAAAAAATTGGGCATTAAAGAAAAGAAATTGTATCCTGAAAGAAGGATTAAGTTTTGGTCCCTTCCAAAATTTGGAAGCTACCAGCGACAGCCTTGCAGGTTCTTCCAATTTGCAGAAGGGACCAGTGACAGCCTGGCATATTTGAAAGGAGCATTTGAAATCTTCCGCCTCAGAAGCGACCCAAAAATACAGAAAGGAAATAGGAGCAATTCTTTACGTATCTACAGGGTTTAAATTGTCATATTTCAAAAAAGTTAATAGAAAGTTCTAGATTTCTGTATTATGTTCTAGTAGATATCCAGAAATATGGTTGGGATGCATAAATTTTCTACCTTCATATGCAGTTCTATGGTTAAATCTTCTAACCAGATGATTCTCGCTTTTGCTACATGCATGATAAGATTGGGAAAAGAAAAAAAACATGATGCCTAAATTGTTGTCGGTGCTACAAACTAATAAAAAGCTATTTCAATGCACACATCTCCAAATCCATTCAAAAACACATTCACAAATCAACAACTTAGCCTCCACACACCTTTAGAATAGGCTAGTGCCAATGATTTTTTTGTGGCAAATTTTCACTAAATTTTGTAAATTTTCTTTTAATCTAACACGGAATATTTTTTTGTTCAATGTAAATGTGTTTTTCCATTGTAAAGAGTGTGTTCCAGATGCAAAACAACAGACAAACTTTCTTTTTAAATAATGGCTAGAGCACATCAGAGAAAGATTTTTGTGGTCAATAGACTTTCTTGTTCTAAACAAAAGATCCCCTATAGTAAACCAACAACCAGCTCATTCCATAATCAGTCTGCCACTCAAAAATGAGATCCTATATAAATATTCAACATATTAAATAATTGGAAACAAATGGTGATGGCAGTGATTTGTTTTTTGACAAATTTTCACCATGTTGTGAAAAATATATTTTTAAAAATCTGTATTGAATTCTTTTCTTTTAAAAAAACATAATTTGACTAAATATACCTATGGATGAACAGCACTTGAGCAACATCACAAAATTAAAGGGAAAAAAACACACACACACACACTCTGGACAGTGGTTAGCATTGTGACGCCCAAGTGAATCCATCAACTGTGTTGGAAACGTCTCTATAGTGAACTACACCTGACTCTAAAATGTGAAGGCAACAAACTTTGACCCATTTCTGAATGCATCCCAATGTCTTCACCCTGAGGAGAGCCAAAAAAAATCATACCCAAGCAACCTAGAGCAAAACAAGAAATTCAGACTGTGCCAGTCACAATTGCTGTTGGGAAGCAAGCATGTTAAAAAAGAAACACATTTCTTTACTTGAAATATTTGGCAATAAGTTTACCAAATGTCTTAGTAAGTACTTCACTAAAAACTCATTTCATGGGATTAGATGATCATGGACACCAAACATTATGAAAACTTACTAGTAAACAAAAAAATTACTAATAATAAAACATGGAAAAAAGGAATCCCAACCCAAAAATTTTTAAAAAACAAAATCCCATGTGCAAACTCTTATTGATAAGTAAGTAGTCCTCATCACAACACTTTAATGCTATAATGAATGTGACAAAGGCACACAACCACAACAGGGCAGGTACAAACTCCAAACCGAAATTAAGTACATCAACTTGTAGTAATGAAAAAAAAACTACTAACAAGGTAAGTAAGCAAGTAGGTAACAAGTAGATAATAGGAAGGTAGATAAGTTTATAGATATATAGGTAGAGGGGTGGCTACTTTTTGGAAAATTGGAAGCCAATTTAATGGTAGGTAGATGGGAACTTGGGATACTTATTATCTCTCTCACACATGGTACTCACTAGTGTACTTCTTTTTGGTCTTGTATGTCTCTTCGTGTGTGACCTTTTCTGTTTTCAAAGATGTTTCCACCCTTGTGTTCTTTGCTTTTGTTTTCTGTATTTGCTTTTAGAAGAAGATTTTCGATCCTATTGTTAGAGAAATTGTAGCTTTGTCCTCTCACGATGCACTATTCGAGAATGTTTAGTTTTGTGAGCTAGTAGTTTACAGAGAGCTTGGAGTGTGTTTTTTTTGTGGATGATCACAATGGACCAATCTTACTTGTACTACTCCTTCATGCGCGGTATGCAAGAATTCACTGACCCCTTACTCACTCGGGAGGTGCAAGCAAGCCAAGATGAAGCTCGTGTTGCTCTTGCCCTCTTATACCCGACCTCGGGTGACTTGATTGTCGCCTTGGAGAGGGTAATGAGCAGCACTGCGATGCTGTTCAGTAGCTCTGGACTGACGACAAATGGTATCGAACTCGTAGTGGTATGTTATATCTTTCACACAAAAGCAGCTGCTGTATTTCAGGGGGTTTTGTTCTTGGTTTTGGCATGAAGATGATTTATTTCTTAAGTGCTCAAGAGATCAGATCTGTTCATGAGTTGAAAGGAATGGAGACGTACAGAAGATATTGGATCTATTTGTCTATTTGCAATAAACGTATTCACATGGTGTGTCACGATGCCCACTGCTGTGTTTTCATGTTTTACTTATAGATGGATATGTTGGCGGCTTTGGAGCTGACACGCATAGACGAGTATACCATTTCTCATCATGAATCATACCTCGGCTTGGTAACGGCCATTGTCGATTTCTACATGGTAATGAAACAAACATAAACCACAGGCCCCTCGTTGCTGCACCATGTTCTGTACAGCTGCCATCATTCCAAACATGCTTTTGTCCTGCAGGTTCATGAACACACTAAAACAGGCAGTTTGCTCTATCATTTCTTTTCTTCTACTTCTTTCAGGCCGATGCTGATATCCAAGTGAGAAACCCGACGATTGAGCGGATAGAAAGGACTTTCGCTGATTTGGCGAGGCCGTCAATCGAGGGAGCAAAAAATTCTAAACCTTTTGTTGCTTCATCGAACCTGAATGATATCATGGTATGTGCTCCCCATGTATTCCTGATGATCTCTTATTGCAAGTGGCATTCGACTCTTCTCATATAATCAGTGTTTGACTTGCATTGAGATGCTAGCCTGGGAGTACACTTCAGGTCATACCCATGGAAGTCTATTGTGCTTCGGGCAACGTACTATCTCATGTGTGTGACTGATTGATTTGGCAGTTCATCTACATCAACACCTACATGTGGCAGACTCAGCGGCTAAGGACCTTCAGAAGCTTGACTGAAACAAGGGAGCTGTTGCAGAATCCAGCAGCATTTTCTGTTAACCTGCCGCCGCCACCACCAGGTATAGTTCCTCCCAGCCCATGAGCTAAACTTGAAATGTCGAAAAGATCACTCTAGAAGCTGATGATGTTTTGTGCTGTTTTCTTGACACTCTTGACTTTGTACAATGTAACGGATCCCTAAAGTGTCTTCAGTGGGATGATATTTTAGGTTTCATAGATGCAGCAGGTGAAATCGTGTATTCTGGAGTTACACCCTCTGGTATAAGGTATTGGGAGGTGGGTGGGCCTTCAGGAGAGGCTCCAGGGCCACCTCCAGACGAAGTTGTTCCAGGGCCACCTCCAGCAGAGGAAGACGAGAAAGACTTTCCAGGGCGTAATCCTGGAAAGCGTCCAGCTGCTTGAAGAAAATCCGGGTACTAGCTTATACACAAAACACAGTCTCTTCCCGCTTTTGAGTTGTAGAAGGCGGTGGATATAAGCTGTATGCCAGTTGAGAGTTAGGACTTTCTAATCTCAAACTTTTGATGATCACATGCATCATAGGTTGCTTGGTTGTCGAGAGGTCCGATCTCATGCTTGGTGAATCCTCTTAAGTGCATTCGTGATCCATGTATTCTTGTTTGCAGAAGGATGTCATGAGGATTCAGAACAGTGCACATTGAATCATCATTTGCAGGACCTGCAAACAATTAATTTAGACATGAATTTTTGTGATGTCATTGAAATTTCTTGCTTGCTGAAGAAGTTCCTGATGCAAAAATTCTATGTACTTCATGAAATGCTCATAGGTCTGATCATACATGAGCAATTGAGGCTGATTTTCTCTTGATTTCCAGTTTCTTACTATCTCCGAAAAAAATAGCTATGTCGATCGAGTGCATAAATCATCATAAACTGCAAGGCCTCAGAAATGACCGAAAGACAGAGTTCTCTCCTTCGGATCATACACAGAAATGTAATTAACACACAGTCATGATGCATTACTCCCCTCAAACAAAGCAAAGACCTTGCACTAGGGTTTAGTTCTTTGTTGCTTGCTGACAACAGATTTCCAAGCTAACAGAGCATATTATGCAAGATAAAATAGGCGAGGATCTGGTGGACATTCAGCTTCTTGTAGACATCCAATGACTGCACATGGATCATAGACATCTCATGACATCCTCAGATTTGCTATTGAATGCCGTTATAAGACTTGAGGAGATGAACATTTTTCTAAGATCTTCTTTATCTCCTGCTGGAAAAGCAGAATCTACATGCATAGAACCTGCTGCACGTCCATTCATGATCATATGGAAGTTTTGTAAAATCCCCATATAGTTCAGAGTCATCAATTTTCTAAAGAGGGATCATGCATTTAGTTGGGTGTAGCAGAAGGCTAATGACCATGTATTGATCTGTAATCCCCACTAGCAGTATCCTGCTGTAACAAAAACCAGCTATGACCAAAACAAAGACAAAGAGCTGGGACATTTCACAAATGCAATAATAATGTAGTTGTACTCAGGTTGAATCCAAGTCCAACCTCGAAGAAGCTCATGAATCCCTAAAATCAATTTATACCAGTGATCCAAGGCACCAGTGCATGAGCAGCTCAGGAACTCATGAGCATTTTCACATAACAGCTCAAGATTTTATTTTCTTCTGCGGAGCCGCCAAGAACAACAACGTTTCTAGACCACCAAGTAGAACCTTGCTGCAGCCTGATGCAGGAATTAGCTTTGTAACGGCTTCTTGTCAATTAACACTGCTAACTATGTTAAATATAACAAGATCCATTTGAAGAAATGCAGGAGGTAGCAGGAGATCAGATGCGTAGCGACGCCCAATTTGGGTAGTTATTTTAATCTCTCCCTCGTCTGAGTCCCTAAAATTTTCCGCTACTTTCCGTCACTGCTGCAAGGAGATTCCACTACTCAACTGTAATTTCTTGCTTGCTTTCTTTTGCCTTAATATTCCAGTGTAGCTGCAGGCCTACAGGAGATGCGTAATTATGTATATTTTGCGTAGAATCTCAATTAATCTCTCGTCTTTAGAACTTTAGTTTCCGCAACTAATCCAGATTCCACTAAACTCAATTTTATCTTCTTTCTTACGTTATGCAATAGTGATAACCGAACGTGCTTGACTTAATAAGCATCGAATCCTATGCAGCATAGACTGCGCAATCAACTAAGAAAACAAATGAACTTTGGGTGGCAAATTGAGTATCCAGGAAACAACGCTACGTAAAACAACAAATGAATTTTGGGTGGCAAATTGAGTTTCCGGAAGACAGCAACAACGCTACGTAAACCGTTAAAGTCAATTGCATGGGCCATGATGATGAGACGTAGTGAGTTTCCGCCATTTTGGCTATAAGTCCCCCCTTAGCTCTAATTCAATCCGCTACTTAAAACACAGAGATTTCGCTAAAGGCATGATGATCTCGTTGGTTGGGTTAATGGAGGGATTCCGTATTACTCCATTTACCATATTAATTACTATTCAAGAAATCGAGGGCTCCGCCGCAAAAAACACATTGTCTGGCGTCACGCTCACAGTCTCGACATTCCGTACTACTACGCTATGTAAAACCGTTAAAATCCTCATCCGATCCATGGCTGCATGATGAGACCATTGACGCCCACCCGCACGTGAGTTTCTGCGGACCTTACACGAGCGGAGACTCTGTCGGTCGGCTGGAGGCGGCGTGAGACCGTTGGCGGGAGCGTGGAGCTCTTAGCACCACATATACGTTGTCGGCGGAATGTGCACATTGTCTGTGGCGGCAAAATAGTTCAGAACCACGTGCACATTGTCAGAGGTTGCTGCTGGAGCGTGCCGTTGGCGTGCATTTACGAGACACTTTATGATATTGAAATGTTCATTACTCGGACACTGTAACAGTTATATTAAAACATTTCTCAATTGCATTTAATTTAGGAATTGGGAATAAATGCCTTTGGGTCACGGGCAGCGAATTTTCGTCACCTGGCAACAAACAAAAATTTTGGATTTTTTGGGGTTTTTAGTGAAAATTCCACTAATTTTGCTATAAATTGGAAAAAATCGTCAAATTCTTGGAACCACATAATTAAAAAGAAAAACACTGCTCTCAACTGACTTACGATTTCCCATTCCACTTTGATTTAGTTGTTGATTTTTGTCACATGACAAATGCATTCTTTCTGGTTGTTCATGACAAGTTTCCATAACTAGGATGACATATTTGAGAACTCAGTTATGGAATAAAGTTCTTGATAGTCTAACTTAATGACTGACATAAGTTCTCTTTTTTGGTGTAGAAAAACCTCTAATAATGTATTCCTACATGCATGAAATATAATGCAAAGTTTATCTCAAATTTTTGAAATCTAGTAATGTTGTATAATGGAATCAAACAAATTCATGTTATAAAATCATAAGTTCATTATTATGATTTCAATAAACAATGTATCCATAAATATTTCATCAAAGAGTAGATTCTAAATGGTTTTGCCTCCAACAAATATTGTTGCATCTTATGACATTGAGTAAAGCTCAATAGCATTATGAATGCCCATGATATCCAAAATTTATTCTACTACATACATATATAAAGTTTATAAACAACCATGTACCTTTGTTATCCCACTAATGATGGTATAGTTAAAAGTACATAATTCTCTTCAATCATAAGAATGATTTGCAGCCAGTTAGAGTGCTTCACAATATATAATTTACACATAAGTTGGGTTATTTTGGTATTGAATTACTCAATTCAGTTAGCTGATTCCAAAACATCCACAATGGTATTCCCCAAAAGTTTCATCCACAAAGTCTATTCAGCAACCAATTTCCTCCTCTGTACCATTGTTCACAATAGTCTCATCCCCAAAGTTCACACATGTTTCAATGTTTCCATGTGTTCCCAAAAGAATTCCCGCTTATAAGACCTAATCTGCTGAAGAGAGTTGAATGCTAAATGTGTGAACTGTACTTATCCTGTCCATGCACAAATGATAGGCACCATCTACTAGGTCTCATACAGGCAAAAGATTGGTTCAATTTCCTAATGCATTTCAAGGGCACATTATGTCCATGAATATCCCTCCTAAAAAACTAGAGGAGGCATGTTATGCCTACTTCTCACAAGTGAAGGGGATCTAGGTGTAAGATCCCTCCCACTCTTAAAGAGTAGGTGAAAGGACCCTTGGGCCCCTCCTATGCCTCATGATCTTTGTACATTTAGGTTCCTGATAACCTTTTCCTGGTACTTTACAGTGTGTAAAGTCCCATGTTAGGAGACATTCCCAAGATGCAGGCAGGACCTGGCTACCACCTCATTCTAGGCCCCTTACTTTGGAAATGCCCCTATGCCATAGGCTTTTCCATACACTTAGGGTTAGAAGGAAGAAACAAAAAAACTTGGCAGTGGGGTTCTTGCTTCTTACTGCTGGGTAGGGCTACTTATCATGTTGAAGATGTGTTATTGCCAATTATGCAAAAAAAATGATTTTATTGGACTACGGAACCAGCTTAAGCAGCCCAATTACCAGAAAAAAATGAGCTGCTCTTCCTGGTTACAGGAAAAAACTTATCATGGGAGTGGCTCATTTTATTTTTTCCGGTAACTGGCTGCTCGAGCCATGTTATGGGACATAACTAGTGACTCGACAGATGGGATTTCACCTGCCTGTAACTAATGACTACTCGGACATCTTGGATGAATGTTGTTGTCACTTTCTGCATAACCCCCCTGCATGCATCTGGCCAAGCTAGTACACACACGATACAGGTTGTAACCGGAGACCTATCCGCCAATGGGGTGACGTCAGATCACCAATTTCCATGGAGGAAACAGTTATGTTTCATTATTTATCAATCTTTTACTGTAAATGAAAGTAACTGGATATATGCTCTAGAACCTCCAAAAGTGCTACTCAAGATCACTGAGAAGAAAAAGAAAAATTATTTTGCAAACCTTGTGGTCATGGAAAAACATGTCACATTTCTGTGTGAAAAGTACATGTATTGTCATGTCTAGCACATGAGCTGTCCCATCTAAAGTTGCATTGTAAGCAGTGCATACAAGCCAGAAAAAGCGAACATGATGTTGTCACTTGTGTATATGAGTGGTTCAAAAACAGTGGATAGTTCAAAATTTTATCTTCACAAGTTGAGTGCACCGGTGAAACATGGGCTAGTGGCTGGGTTAAGATGAGAGAAGACCCTAATTAAGTATCCAACAGTTGGGTGGTCTGGAACAAGATAACTCATAAGATACAGTGTTGGGTAGCCTAAACTATAATGTCCTGGTCAAGGAAAATATTAAACAGGCCAAAAATGTATGCAGTCAGTACAAAATGTCAAGCACACCTCACCTCTCCAAATCAATTCCAATGGATTTCTAGTGTTGACCTTAGTGTTTCATTCTATTGAATTTACATTATTCATCCTAGAGGTAATAAATAATAACCTGACCAGGTCCCAAAGTTTCCGCTTCAGAAAAAACTCTGAAAATAGTTGAAAAAAAATTTATCCTTGTATATGAGGACCAGGGGTTTTATTTTCACAAAATAGTGTTTCTTGAGATTTTTAGTCACCAAATTTCAAAAAATAATCTCTCAATTCTTTTTCAAAGATCACCAGATTCTATCCTAAATAACAATAGGTAGCCAAAAATATAGAAGGATGCTAGATTTTTTTCCACTCTCATATTTTCTTATCACCAAATCTGGATGATTGCTACTTCAACTATATCACAAAATTGAAAAAAAAAAAAAAAAAAAAAAATTATACCCAAATAAAAAAAAAAAAATTAA
>Ga0116231_10006299_pt1 | contig 22757 bp, 26 predicted proteins | sample S1TSphgellanicum_2_FD_89695 | JGI IMG/M metagenome (GOLD analysis project Ga0116231, IMG submission 89695) | Host-associated microbial communities from peat moss isolated from Minnesota, USA - S1T2_Fd - Sphagnum magellanicum MG | ecosystem: Host-associated > Plants > Peat moss > Unclassified...
AGGTTTGCAAATGTTTTTCATTCATTTGGCAAAGACGACAATGCAGCCCCCACCAAAACCCATTAGGGGGCCCCCCCCCCCTCCTTTGCCAAAATGTGCTTAGGAACTCAAGCTTTTGATGATGTTGATGGTGACACAACTCAAGATGTTGTCTTATTCTTAGGTGCACATGTAAAAATAAAGGAAAAAAAAAAAAACAAGAGATAGAGAGAAAGGGGGCCTTTGTGACAATGGTAGGATGTTCCTCCTTGTTCTTGTGTTATTTTTTCTTCTTTTTTCTCAACGCTCTAAAATCAAGACCCTTCTAAGGTTCAATTCCCAATGGAATTTTAAACTTCCCAACACAACAAGAAACACAAAATAAAATATCAACATGCCACATGACATTTAAACAAAGTTTTCCAAAAACAACTAGTTCCATGTGCAAAACAAGAACGAAAAACAATGTTTTTTTTTTAAAAAAAAACATATGTAACAAAACCAAATTAAACCAGCTTTTGATGATTCAAACTATTACTCACCTCCAACAAATAAGAACCCAAGTTCAAAGCAACACCCAAACACACATAATCCATGTAACAACACAAAACACTTGCATTAAAAATCTTAACAAAATTGTATAAACACAAAAAATTACAAACATACACAATGGTGTGCTTTAAAATTTCATAAACATGAAAATTTGGATAATATGCCATATACATCAATGATCATTATGGCTGGTCAATCAATAGTAATCATTTCTTTAACAAGCCTTATCAAAGACCATAGTATTCGAAGAAAATAATATCTTATGCATATCTTTTACAAGTTCAAACTTTGTTTCACACTACTTAAAGCTTATTCTTCAGCCAAAGTACTCCTTTGTGAGGCCATTTTACTCTTGTAGGTGGAGACGATCTTAGTATGATTGCAATCGTAAATCTAATATATAATGAGCATGGATAAATAGTAAAAAATGGACAAAGAATATTAAGTAGTGTGTAAGTATTTCTCAAAATTGAGAATTAAGACACAACCTAGAAAGTATTTAGTTCAATTAAGAGCAGCTCCACCCATATTACCTATTTGGGTTTTGGGCTTAGAGTCACGTTCATCACATTCAACGTGCTGTACAATTATTTTTCAATCGTCACCTATAAGCATGTAAAAATGGGACCACATGAGATGAAAAACTCTTTAAAATCAACCACCTAAATCTCATTATAACTAACCGAATCAAAAGCATATCATTTTAATTGGGCATCTAAATGTTGGACTTCATCCATAGTGCAGTCAGTGTGCTGGAGCTCCTCTTAGAAGATGTGTGTTTAAAAGGATCTTACCCCATTTAAGGGTGTGGATAACAACCATTGGTCTTCTCTTCCGATCTTCAGCTTTGGGCTATTCAACAACATCCGAGCTGTGTTCATTAAGTGGGGCCTTTTGTTCCACAAAGTGAAAACAAAGCTATTCGAGCCCGCCTTCATTTCCTCTGTTTATCCAAAATAGAAGGAAGAAGATACAGGTGTCCCCTATTGCCCAAAGTGTTGGAAACTTTGTGATGATTACCCTTTGTTGTGTGCCAAAACGGGTCAACCGAACACAAACCATAGTTACTACATTGATGCCCAAAAGTGTAGGGTAAGGCCCTGTAAGAGTTGGGCCATTCCTGAATGAGGGGCTAGCTTAAAACCTAAGCTGGTGGGGCCATTCCTGAAATGAGGGGCTAGCTTAAAACCTAAGCTGGTGGAGCCATGGACAACTTACACTACACTTCTAACCAGACCCCTCAAAATGGCCAAGCTAGTTAACTTCCAGCCCAGCTCACACTGTAAACAACTCCCTTTCTTATTTCTATGTGTATTTTGAGGAATCTCCCCCAGTAGAAGAACCCTAGGGCATTATGCCGGGCGAGTTCCCCAATTTTATATGTTCCCATGTTCCCATGGAAATATTTCTTTTCTATGAAATGGGAAAGAAAGAAGTAAGGGAATTGAAAGAGAGTGGTTTAAGTAAGGGGAAATTTTCATACTCATGTGTTCTCCTGAGGTTTGGGAACACCCTTTGGGAGAATGCACGAGTATGGGAACCTCCCTTACAACAAAAAGCCCTACTCAGCCCCAGGGGCTTAGCCTTTTATCCAAATTCCCTAGGATAGGAAAAGATGGACCCAGCCCAAAAAATCTTACGGAATTAAGTGCTATGTACATTCTTTTCTCATAATCAGGGCACTTTTTTCTGGCTTTTTCTTATGTGGGACACGCGGTCATATATGCTGGTTCCACTTTTGGAGTTGCCAATTCCACTTGTGAATCAGCTGTGGGGAACACCAGTTAAGCTCTGGAACAGGTTCTGATAGAGGACATTACCACATGACAGATTGCCATATCGCCACACCTGGCTTGATATATTCCGAACTGGAATGGGCCCTACTACTGGCCCTACACATGTTCTTCAGGTTTTTGAAAATAACTGGGTCCAAAGCTTTTTCACTTTCCCTTTTTTTCTTCAAAAACCAGAACCAGTGGTTCTTTCAGCTTAAAAATTTCAAAGAGACTGGAACCAGGGTTATTACCAGTGTTGGGCGGTTCTTGAATGCCCACCCGATTCTCAAACCGGTTCTCACAATGAGAACTGATCATGAGAACTGATTTCTGTGTGTATATATATATGGGAGAACTGAGCAAGTTCTCTCATAGAATTTACATCCGGTTCTCAGAGTCTCTGTGCCAATTGATGTTGCTTCTTTCCTTGCTGCTCTTCTCACAAGATGAAGTAATTAAATTATTTATTTATTTATTTATTTAATGAACATTTTAATAACCGGGTTATGAAAACCAACAGTTATTGTATATGCAAGAACTACCCTATCTGAGAGAACTGGGTGAGTCTGCAAATTTAAGAATGTTGATACCCTGATCAGTTCTCACCAGCCCAAAAAATTTTAAATTAGAGAACTGATCAGGTTCTCATGACTTCATGTAAGAACCAAAACCAACCAGTTCGCACAAAGAAGTGAGAACTGCCCAACACTGGTTATTACCAAACCCAAATATTCGCACAATATTGTTTTTTTCCCAAAGGCATAGAACATCAAAACTGTTTTCTGGTTTAAGAGTGAACTCTTCATTTATTTCACTGCTGCTTTCTGTTTTGAATGGGTCAAGGGAAGTCCATGGAATAAACAACAAGGGGGTGTGTCACACTGTGGCATTGCCATTTACAATAAAAAAAAGTATCTTAAGGCAAAAGAAGACATATGGAAACTCAATTATTTCACCATGCAAAAATATATAATCTTCAAAAAAATCCTCCAAAAGAAACTAAAATATTTCAAGATATTATAACTCTATAACTAATTTCAAGTTTCAACACAAGCCAAAATATCATCTTTCAAAAATCCTCATATAAAAATAGACCTATTATTACCTACCTAGGGGGCCTATAAAAATCCCTTAAGCTACTATACTCTATAATGAATCTAAAGACAATATATCGTTGCCTTGGTAGGCAAGGCAAATAAACTTTGAAGGAATTTGGGGGACCTTTTTTTTTGGGGATGTGGAGGGAGGGTTGAGGTACATGTAATCTAATGGCATTCCGAAGGACATGGGAGTAAAAGTGAAAATCCGTGTCAAGATGTTCCCAATCTTTGGAATCTGGAACCAAGTGGTCCCACTCAATCTGGAACCAGTGGTCCCAGTGAGTAATGATGCAAGACGCTAAATACACCCCCTTACCTCAAGCACTATCCAGAACCCTTTCTGGCCCTGACAATGCAGCCCTGTGGAGAACTGTGTGGTTCTGTCGCAGGGTTTGACTTCTTGCATTTATTGAAAGAGAAAAGAAAGCACAATATACACCACTTCTCTCAGAGTGCCAAAATCTATGCCAGTAGTTAGTACCCATGTTCTAAACCACCTTGGACATTCAGAATTCGATTCTACTGAGCCGATGCAAAAGCATAAATATCTAAAATAGATTGTAAATTTTCAAGAACATTGCTAAGTTTTTTTGTTAATAAAAAAAACCATGTAAAACCATGCTCCGTGGTTTTATGCAAAACAATGCAGGGACAAAAAAGCCAGGTGCAAGAGGACAAGCGAAACAACCACCAGACAGCTCAATGGGGGATAACAGAGCTCGATGAAACAAGCGCCAGACAGACCTCTATGGGCAGAGCTTGATGATGGGGTACAGAGCTCGATGAAACAAGTGCCACACAGAGCTTGATGATGGGGTACAGAGGTCCATGAAACAAGTGCCACACAGAGCTTCATGGGGGTAGATAGCGTCTCATGTGAGTAATGGTAGGGCATTATGTGTACCCTTGACCAGCAGTTGTCAAATGTCAAATTACTGGTTTCGACCCTTAACCAGTGGTTCTCAGAAGTAGTAGAACCAGTTTCGACCCTTGTCTGTGTGGTTCTACAAAATCAAAGCCCTGTGTCAAAGAACCTACCCTAAATTCTGAATTCTTTGCCTGTCCTTCATAAAGCCCACCGGTTCTTTGAGAATTTTCAAAGACCTGGAACTCGAGGTTCATTGATTCCGAAATTTTTCAAAAACCCAGAACAAAAGGTTCCTTGATTTTGAAATTTTTCAAAACCCCAGAACTGGCGATTCTTTCATTCTGAAAGCTTTTAATTACTGGAACTGGAGGATTAGCAAAATCAAAAGAACCACACAAATTGGCAAAAAAATAGTCAGGAAAACACAAACATACCATAACTCTTAAGGAAAACACTTCCAAACACCAGGATGAATCCTACTAAATTTGGGACACACCCATGAGAACAACATTGAGAACATACAAGGTGCATAACAAAGGAAAACACCTGAAGGACAAGCAGTCACCTTCTTAATCAAATTTGAGAGCAAACAACTCAAGCAGAGGGAGGGATCAGAGCAAAGTTATCAAAGGCCTCTCAAGCCCATGCCACTTAAACTTAGTAAAATCCTACATCTTTGATTGCTCTTAGGACCTGGAAACTATCATCTCAACTGACTCTTGGGGGAAAAAAAACTGATTAAACTATTCCGAAAAATGTGTTGCAGTTACTGTTCTTGTAAACAGAGATGTGAGTAAACAACTTTTGACATCTCCCAGATATGCTCTGTGTCCCCTCCCTAGTCATCTGAACTTGCAATTAGCTCTTGTGCTTTTCTTCTATAGCATTCTTCTCACATCCCTGATTGCTGATAACTAACACCACATGTATGGCACAGGAAGCAGCAGCAATGTCAGCCAGCAAGAAACCTAGACCTCTCATGCCTGTAAGAAGCCAGAGTATCACATCCAACCGATTCACAACAGCACCCTTGAGAAGCAGCCTTGGAAGCACAGTGCGTTTCAATCTTCCCAGTGAAAAAGAACTGGATCTGGAAAATGAAACCAAGGTGGAATTGGAACCTGTCAAGAATCCTCTACAGGAGACTTATTCTAAAGAACCTGAACATCGAAGAGCTCTGTTCAGAAAAATGAAGGACACTGAATATTTGACAGGCACTCAATACTGGTAGTCTCAATAAGCACCAAGGGTACAGCATGAAATTGTAAAGGAGTCCTGGTGCACATGAGTTTGAGCCTCTTCAACTTGGGCAATGCAAAGGATTTACAGCTGGAGAACAGTTTGACTAGACTTGAGAATTTATACCCTTAGTGATTTGACATCAACTGCAAAAAGGCATGTACCTCTTACTTTTCAAGTGCAAAAAGAAAGTATCTCTTACTTTTCATTGCACATGGACAAGATGTACAACATCTTATACATCTTGTACAAGAAGTGTATAGATGGTCTAAAACCAGACTTCAATGCTCCAAAATCCCCAAGTCCATAAACTGGGGTGTTTTGTACAGGACGGAATGTCTATAAATTTAGGCACAAAGATCCAGGATCATAACATACATTAGTCTCTTTGAGGATCCAAGTTTCCTAAGAAATGTCCAGTTCAATGTACACTGCTAGATGTGAGTTTCAGCCATTACCAAGTATTTACCATTCTTGCCACGCCAGTCATAGAAAGAAGTGGCAGTTGATGCCTGGAGTGCAAAATCAGATGCACCCACTGAGTCTCAGATAAGAATCAAATTGAGCATTGAGTGGTCCCCATGCTCAACTCTACACAAAGAATAGGTAAAAGGCAGAAAATGGATCTTCATGGGCAGGGGTGGCGACTGCTTTTACCTGTAACACATCACAACAAACAGAATACTCACCATGAGCCTGAAGAACATCAGAGTAAAAACTAATTGCTGCCATTCCAAAATAGACTCAGGTTGTCCCATTTTGCTCATTGTTCTCTATATGCAAACATGGGGAGTGAGAAGACAGAATGTAAGGGCAGATATGTTGGACACTATCTGCAGCAAAAACATACTGCTGCCAACCTCTAAGCAATCTTAATCTTGTTCTTTTTTTGTTTTATTTTTTCTTGTGTGAAAGCATTTTCTCTGTGTAAGCCAACGGCCTTTGTAAGCCTACAATGTGCTAGGCAACTAAAACGAACACAATATCACTTCCCACTGCACAGCCCCACTGGAAGAAGGGAAACAAGACTCAGAGAGGCTTGCTCTATTTCTCCAACAAGAACCATTTTATGAAGGGCTAAACAAAGTCCCAGGTGAAATTTATTACTTACCAGTGTACATGTAGACCCATGTTACACTGCTGACCTGTTCCTGGACATTTCAACATCAAATGTTTTTAGATAGAGATGAAGCTTCTACTTTGAACCTGTAAAAACAATCCTCAAAGACATCAGGCTGTAAGGGTGCCAATAGGATGAACCCACAAAGAGTCATCAGAAGAGTGCTACTGAAAAGAGAAACATCCCCATGATGAGAGACAATTTGGAAAGCAAGACACCAGCCATGTATTCAACCTACAAAAGTATTCCATAGAGATGCAAACACTTCTGCAATTTCTTTCACCTAGGCAGCAAATATTTAGATGCTCTGAAAGAAAAACAAAAAGGAAAACAAACACAGTATGCCCTAACAATAACTTGAAAGAACAAGAATCCTTAGCTCATGAATTTTGTACAATCAACAGTTTAAAACCAAAGGCTGCAGTGTGGTGATTGACTGTACCTCTTTGACCACAACCTTGGTGTTGTGAAAAAGATGGGGGTGAAAAAACTCAAATAATGCTGCCATTGCGCAAGTTTTAGACCAATCTGCAATGGCATCCAACAAGATACCCAGGTGTTGATCTGGTAACATCTGCACTAGAGGGGTTCCAAAGTGATCGAAGCTTTTGTGAACACTGTGAGCAAAAATTGGGCTTCTTGGTTTGGACCCCATGTAGTTGGAACAATTGTGTACCCCTTTGGATCAGGCTCAAGCACCATTTCACAAGACATTTCCCTTGAATTAACATAGTCTGTCCCTGATACTGCTTCATGCATATAGATATTTCGAGCTGATCTTTTGCCCTTGGTTTTAATAATGCGCATGCCAATAAAAAAGCGTGAGGCTTCCCCTACAGATTGATAATTGCCAAAGCTGGCCCTGCACTGTGAGGAGACATGCACACCCTGTACCAATATACCTCACACTTGTTAATAACACTCAATACGATCAAATATAGTTCTGAAGAAGTAACAAATCATGGAAAACACTGTCCACAAGCTCTACAAAACTGATGACCTGAGAAAAGGAGAGAGAGCATACCTGAGTAAGGGTGACAAACACATGAATAGGAATACGGGCATCTGGACCAACAGCCTTGAGATGGAATTGTGGGTTTAAGTGCCAGGTGTCAAAGTCTTGGCACCCACCGGCAGTTGGACCCCGCCACTGACCACGTACAGAGTAACGCATCTCTGGTGGATAAATTCGGCACACATAAAGGGATCGAAAGTGAAGTTGGAAGTCTTGCCATGACATCCAGAATACACCATCTGCAGCCTGGTAACAATCATAGGAATCAGTCAGGAGACATCTCAGGAGGGCCAGTTGAGATGTAGTTGCAAAATTGGTTGAGCACCAACATGACGTGATGCCTTCAGCAATTCTACTGAGTTCTACTAAGTAACCCTACTGAGTTCACAAAGCTGATGTCCAGATGTATATTGTTGTTCAAGGGACATCCACATTGAGTAACATGCCAAATGTGCCTGTAGTAATAGTACCTGAGGTGTATACTTCAGCTTGTGCTTCATCCGCTCAGTCCACTCTGGAGACAAATCTGACCAAGGGCCATTCCACTCAACCTCATTGGCCCATGGGTTGCGAATTTGAACAAGCTTGTGTCCATCTACCTCCCGGACCTGGAATAAGAGGAATGAAGGTCAGTACACACCTCATAGACAGTCCGCATACACACCTATAAAGATAATAATTCAATGGTTGCATAAACAGAATGAAGAGGAGGGAACACAACAAGTCTTGTGGAGCAACACGAGGTCTGCAATGGCAGAAGTGGGTACAAACAAACTATTCTAACCTGCAACAAGGAGTATCCATGGCCTTGCACAATTCCACTTGATGAAACATGCACATCAGAACCTGAAGGACTGCCAGCCCCAAGCAAAAACCCTTCCTGCTTGAATCTCTGCAGCTGGAACCATAGACGCCCACTCACAAGATCCAGCTGTGAGGATTCGTGAAACATGTCAATCTCTTCTCCTGCACCTCCAGTCAAGTCAACAAGTGCATCCTGTACAACACCCCCTTCCAAAGCCTCATAGGAACCATGCAGTTTTGCATAAGCTTTCTCCAAGATTGAAACCCATAGCTCATTCCCCTTGCGACTGGTTGCAAAAGCCGGCTTACCCTGGCCTTCACAAGGAATCCAATCATCCACAACCACTGGAACCCACTCTCCCTGCAATACAAATTTTATTTGGATAAGAGAATAGGTTCAGATATCTGTAAATATTTAGTAGAGTCCACCATTTAGTGACTGCAAATTTTCTCACGATCTTGAAGGTCAGACAAATTTAACTTTTACAACATGACTTCATCACCTCAGAATGAAACAGGAAGAAATGTATAATGATGTATCAAAATTATTTTTGAAACTAACTTCTCAAGTTAGAACCCATGTTACATTTGCATTACCAGCTGGAGATCTCAACCACGGATTGACAATTGACATACTGGTTTTCAAGCATGTTGCTCTTTATTGTTTGTAGGTTCTTCTCTTGCAAAGGACCAACATTGAATTCAAGAACAAATAAGAGCTTAAGAGGTGTTTACTTGAATACAAAAACGGACAGTGTAGATCCCTTCCTCATTGAATTCAGGAGTAACCATGATATCTGATATGCGTGATGCCTCTGTTAGAACAGCAACTGCACTCAGAAACCAGCAATCCCCTAGCCGACCCTGTCATGACAAAAACCACAAAACAGTGAGAAGAATCCACAGGATACCATATAGCCATGGCAACTAGAATCCATCCAACAAGGACCATAGGATGGCAGGCCTGGTGGACAGAAACATGACATCAATCTTTCATAACAGTGCTCCAGAGCTTTTTTTGGTTAGGAACAAACCTGACAGACGTCCGAGGGATTTGCAGGGCCTGCAAACAAGTGTGGTTGTGAATCAAGGCCCTGTTCCCTAGCCACCTCTTCTGGGCGCAACCAGCTGTTCACAACCTGCAATCCACAGAATGTGTCGAAACATGAATCCACCAGTTTAAACCAGCAGAAAAAACTGAAATGCTGTGGCATACTGCCTTAGATAAGAAGTGTACCTGAAGCTTTGCAGGGGGATGATCAGGATCCACAAATAGAGACTCATTTGTTGGTGGAAACTCTTGATCTGTAAAACGTGTTTCTCCTCTTGCTGCCAATGCTTCTTTTACAGCCAACTCAACAGCCTGCATTCGCTGAGTCACCTCCTCTTGGGTTTCTATTTTTGGACGCCGAAGCCTCCTGGAAATATAGTCCATGTCCAGTGTAACATTATCCTTTTCAAGTGCCTTTCTCTTCCCTCCAGGAGCAGGTTGCTCATCCCAATATATGTCATCTCGGTCATGTAAGCTTAGGTCAGGGTCATATCTCCAATCTTCAAACTGTGACCAAAAAGGAAGCCACAATGGAAAGAAGACAAGAACAAATTAGCATCTACCTCTCAATAAAGTCTATTGCATGGAGCCCACCTAGATGAATCGCTGAATGAAAACCTAAGGTACTACCAATGTTGGCAAGACCTAACACTAACCATAACACAGGAATACCTAAGCTCACAAGACATAAGGCCACCAACATTTACCCTCATTGGAGTTTCCATTGGAGATCCTTCACAATCATAGTCTGGAACATCAACATCATGGTAGTCTTCAGCACTGCACTTGTTGTGTACCATCATGATTTCCTCTTCAGACAGGCAGCGACTCCACATAAAAATGTCCATGGCATGCATTTTTGACTCTGCTCCTTCACTGTCTGACCGTCCAAAGGCATCAAGGTCCATAGGAGGCCTGATCCCAACCCATAATTCCATTCCTTCCTGCCAGATACCACCCTCTGCAGGTAATGGCAAGTCAAGTCTCAAATCTCCATCAAACACACCATCTAAGAATGCTGCTGCCTCTCCTGTATCAGCATCAACAGTAACAGCAACTGTGTGCCATCTGCAATAGCATTCCAAACAGCCTTTATCAGCTCTGAAACAAAGGTGTAGGAAAAAATTTTAACCTGGGTAGTACAGTGAAGAAAGAGCTAGTGACAAAGAACATGCAAGCCTTAAATTACCCTCACCTTCCATCTGCAATACAAGTAGTCCCAATAAACCATTCTCTGTTGAATGTTGTCTGGCCTGCACCCTTTACTACCAGGCGAAGTCCAACTTGGCCTGCTTCTAAACCTTGCTCAGCACCTGCAATTAAGAATTCCCAGCACTTCTGTTGGTGTGCTTCTGAACCCAAGACACAAACTGGTCCAGAATCTGCCTGAACCATAACTGCTGCAGAGAATGTCACTTTTTGGCTGCCACAGACAGCTGGATCAATGGGCCCACAAGGGCGCCCAACCCATCGAGGTTCATCATCAATGACACACACTGTGCCTTGCACTCCAGTCTGCAACCACACCAAATCACTGTCACCACCTATGGGCATCCACTTGCTAACTCTTCAATATCATTTTAATGTAAACAATTCAACTTTGTATCTTATGAACCTGCTGAGCACGTTGAGCCCTTTGAGCTATCAGTATACGACGAGCCAGGCTTGAAACTTGATCCCCAGCACAGCTCTCATCAAGCAGAGCATCCCCGCCCATTGCCCGCATGGCTGCAGCCATCGCTGCAGCTTCCTTGGTGCCAACATCAGGAACAGCAGAGATAACAGAGGCCTCAGTTTCATGACGCCGCCTTTCCTCTTTTTCCAGTAGTGCCTTTCGCCTCTCCTTCCCCTTTCCTTCCTCCTCACGGCGTTGTTGCATTAGTTCTTCTTCCGATTCCTTCTCCCGCATGTAACTGCATATGATCAAGAATGCATTTTGATATAATTAGTAACAGAAGAGCTACTACAACCTCCCAGATAAATCTTGCTCTGATTAGCAAAAATCATCACAAAGTAGACCAGAAGTAACAGCCAACTCAATATCTTCTGCAAATGCCATCAGAACTTATCTTCAGCACAAAATCATTCAAGACATTTAATTTAACTCCTAAGTGCCAACATTGCAGACTGAAGTTGAACTGTATGTTTTCACTAATACTGAAACACCCATTCAAATCAAGATAGTCACAGTTTCCACCCAGGGCACATCCTGGACCTCTATAAAAACCAAAGCTTTGTGCACATAGAGGAATAGTTTCAAAAGCTTGAGTGGAACCAGGTTAAGGATTAATCATAGCTAGCCCCATCCCAAATTTGACTTGAGACAAAGACCACTCTATTCCAACAGAATCACACCGTGACTGTGACAGCACCTACCAGCAAAATGAGAGTCTCAATGATTTGTCTATCATGATAACCACAGAGCTTGGAACTTACTTCTCTTGCACCAGCTCAAATCGTTTCCTATCTTCTGGTGTCCATTTTTTTATCTTCTTAGCACTAAGATTCGAGAATCCAATACTATCGAGAAACAGCCGAAGTCTGACATCATCCTGTAACACAAAAAAAACTTCAGAGATACCTTCCCATTGTCAAACAGCTGTGCAGATAAATGCATCAAGGTTTGAAGCCAACAACTAGTTTGAAAGCAGCTATTCATACCTGCACTCTCTCTGCCCTTGTGGCATGACCAAGGACCAAGAGGAGATAGCCACCAAACTTATCCCACATATAAACCCACTCTGTGTCAATTGCCTCCTCTAAGGCTAATATTCGTGCATGAGCACACAACTTCCTTCTATAGCCCATGTCAGCTGTGGAGTCAAAACGGGATACAAAAGCTGAGCGTGAGGGCCACCAACAAAGACCCGCTGCTTGTTCCTCATTCCTAAGACGTTCTCGGAGCTTCAGTACATCTGCACGAGGTAGAACAAAGTTTCCTGCCTTGTCGCGTGTGATAGCTGCATCACCCACAAGGAGAGCTGCTGAACTTGCAGACCTCTGAGGTGCAGAATACGTCCCAGACATGGCATTCCTAGTCTGCAAACATTTGATTACACATCAACATTAGAAGACTCCTATGGATCATGTTCTACTGAAAACACAACCCATAATCTATACAAGTGCTATGACCTAGCACAAAGCAACCACTTGCAAAAGGTCCATGTACATCTCTTCTCTGTGACTCCATGAAAGAGTGCACACACATGGAATTCCCATACACATGTGGCACACAAAATTATAAACAATGTTGAAACAAGCATTTGCCACACAAACATCCTTCCTGTTTCATAACTTGCCTTTGTAGAAGAACGAGTAATGGCTTGGACAACGGTTTCCTTCCTCAAAAAGTTAAGTGCATCCTCTGTCATCTGCATCCAGAGAACCATTAAAATTACACAGCATGGACTCTCAATTGCATAGTCCATTTAAGTTTACCAACATCTTCAATGGCACATACAACATTAGTCACAGAAATGGGATCACTTCAATTGTTTCCACCACTACAAAGCTGCATACTGTTCTTACTTTCGACCAAAGATTGCATATGCAAAGGACCCAACTCTGGACAACACTACTTTACACTCATACCTTCAGAGTTAGCTGTGGCCGTGAGATAGCAAAGCCATAAGCCACTACTAGACTAATGGCTGACACCGCTGCCCCAGCAAAGGGAGGGTAAATCTCCAAGCTGGCAACCACTCCCCACCCTGCAGTGGCTAGAGCTATCCCATAGAGAACCAGGAAGGAACCACTGGAAATTATACCACAATGAGATGTCAGTGGATGACTAAGTGGTCCACTTGGTCAGGGACTCAAACAAAAAAGTATGATAGATTCCACAGACAAAGAGAATAGAATATATAAATATTGACGATGAACAAAAAGTCAATTGTGTTTTACTTCCCATGCTTTTTTATATTTCATGCTTACAGTGCATTTGTAAGTACATGCTACTATCAGGAAGCTCTATGACCCAGCACTACTATTTAACAGAAGGCCAAGACCTTGCCTGACATTCTTGGCAGAATCAGCATGGGCATCATAAACATAGACCGGTAGGACTCGAGGAGAATACACCACCACTGCAGGTGACAAGAGGACCTGTCAACAATCCACACAAGCACAAAAGTTATAGCATATCATAATGGTGTCCTCACAATATCCATCAAAAGGGTTCCTTGTCATGACACCACATTTGTTCTGGTGGCATCAAACTATCTTGCATTCACAAGGCTGGGCAAATGGTGAGATGGAAAATTGAACACTACCTGCTACCTATCTATCAGCATTGTTTTTCACCACAAAAATTAGCACAGGTCCTATCACTGTCGCATTTCCACTAATTGAACAAGACTTACTGTGAGGGACCGACCAGCCAGCAGGGCTAAAAAGGCAAAGTATCCAACTGAAGCTCCCACAAATGGTTCACCTGCAACAGCCACCCAAAGGAAGGCAATATGTAATCTTTGCAGACTGCCTGAATACATGAAGAAAGTAACTACACCCTAGTGATCAAAGGTGCTGTGAAAAAAAGCTGTCTCCAGAACAAGGTGACCAATCTCAATCTTGTCTAGCTGCAGTCAACTCTCACCAGCTCACTGCTTTCATGAGCCAACAGCCTCATGTATCATTGTTCAGCAATACGACATGTTGAGACATGAAACTCAAAGAGTACCTCATAAGCAGGACCCTAGAAGGGAAGAGAATTATTCACACCTGCCAATAGGCCAACAAGGAATGCAGCCAATGCAAGAACAAATGCTGCCAGGCAGACCAAAAACACCTCGATTCGAGTCAAGTAGAAGTTGTGAGAGGCCCAGTGATGGATAACACCAATTGTGAGCACAACTAGTAGCAAAAAGAGCAGAAAGGCAACTCCCACCTGCCAACAATGCAGACATATGTTGCTGTTTTTCAGCTGGCTACAGAACTTCACTTGTTGAGATCTATACAACTACACATACATGACAATAAAAATGAAGTTAACAGCATCACACTTACCATCCATGGATTGATGGTGGCAATAACTGCAGAGATTGCACCCAGCAAAAGAACAAGCCCAAAGACAACAAACAGCTTGAGACCTCTTGTAAGTTGCCACCCATCATCCTTCCTGGAAGTTCAAGCATCCTACCTATCATCAGCACAAAGATATCCTCCAAATAGAAAGTTACAACCAATTTAACAGGCCAAACACAAAGTCTGCAATGGACAAGAACACAATCTGGTAGATGCCTGAATATAAGCAAGAAAGAAATATGATAAAAACTCACCATTTATAGAGACCACAAGCAAGTGAGAAGACAGCTGGAATACAGACTAGTGGCAACAATGCAGCCAGAAAATCCACCTCAACAGGCATTTTGCCACTACGACTTTGAACAACTCCCACATACGATCCACCACAGAAGGTTATCAATACCACTGCAAACACCAAAAATGAGCTTCTTAGATAGGAGAGTAAATATCTGTATTGGAGTCATTGTCATTTTTATCACAGAAACCCAATTGTACTTGTAGATTCCACACTACGTGAAAAAAAAACTCTTCAGAGAGGAGAGTCTAGTCCGATTATGAGTTGGATGGCCAGTTGCTCTCTCCAAACATGGTCTCTAAATTTCGTGCAGAAACAAGACAAGCTAGACTCTACTTAACAGGAGTCATCTGTAGAGGTGCTTGATGGATTACCAATAAAAACAGCAATACATGCTGCTGAAGACAGAGACAAGCGGTACGTGGCAAACCAAGAGACCGCAGGTAATACTCCTGAAAGGATGAGTGCAAACACTGTTGCAATTGCCCAACCCAAATAGATAGACGACAGGTAAGGAGAAGTAAAACTTGCATCATTGCTGCTCCAGCCATGGTAATTCAAATCATCCAATGGGCTCAGAGATATTATGACCCCTAGTGCAATTATACACGTGATGCACATGATGATGGCAACTGTCATCACTTTATCCTGCAAGTGTAAAATTAGATCATTAGTCCCTCATAACAACTAGGTCTGAAAACTACAACTCAGTCACATTACCATGACACATCAGATACTGATCAAGACCTCTTGTCCTCCCTCACACATCCCTAATAATAATCTGAGCATGTGGATAGCAGACCCAGCTCTTGCAACACCAATGGAAACTAGATATGTGGAAAACCCAATCATCACTACTATTCAGTGAACCCCTTATCGTGGCAACTACCACACAAGGGCAATAACTCATTTATATGAATATGGGTACTACAGTGAACCTCTAGTCTGTAAAAAGAATGCATGCTGACATATTAAGGAAGTCATGATGCCACAAAAGATGCCTCCAAACCTCTTCCTACTATCTGTAACACACCTCTTTAGATCTACCACGCCTTGCTTGTGTTTCACAAGCACCATTCGTTGAATGCTCCCATGCAGAAGGTATATAGAAACGGTAGCCATTGCGCACCCAGATAGGAAGTGCAACTGAAAGTGAAGCCATAATCATAGGCACAGTGATGGCAAGGCCAAGAACAATTGATGACTTACTGTACACATAGATGGGAACAAAAACAAGCAACATAGTTACAGGTCTGTGTCAGTACCAGAGTGAGTGCAAATAGAGTGCAGCAAAAGAATGTAGGCCCAACAGCTAAAGAATCTTCCCTGATTATAATAGTATGCTCCTGAGTCCTTTGCCCTCATGAAAACTACTAGCCTTGAAGATGCATGATTCAAGAAGACAAATGAAAGGTTTTGGCTAAGTGCTTATCCAGACCTGAGAAAGGCAAGAAAAAGCCCCACAACTGTGCTCAACAGCCAAGCCACCAGACCAAACTGAAACAAAAACAGAACAAGAACATCATTTAGCCACATAACACACCCCAGTGAACCTACATTGGTCGAACACACCTGGAACCAGAGGACAATGCAATATTTGTTAACAGGATAGCCTGCTTTCTACAGCATGTCAGGAAGAACTTGTGAATAGATCCAAAGAACAAATGTACAGATTCCAAAAGCTAGAGATGAAGAGCAGTGCATGTTGCAGAAGCATTAGCAAAAGTTATACCTTGCACACTCTCTTTGTGAACACCATCTCCTCTGCTCCCAGTGCGCACAAGAAGGCCAGAATAGAGCCCAAAACTGGGGGAAGTAGTAATGCTGCAACCCCAAATTCAAACTGCATGCAAAAGGAAAACTCCACAATAAGGCTTGGCATTCTACATGGTATGTAAGTCCATGTGTACTACATCCAACATTAAAGAAAATTAGATGGTGAGCTACCACAACCACCTCTTTGGTACCATGTCTATTCCATTTCTGCCTAAGATAAGAATGTCTCATGTCAGAGAAGTAGTCCTCTCACCTCTGTCACGGGAGGACCAGAAATTGCAAGGGAAACTAACCTGCTCATGAGTTGCATTGATGACTGTCACGGTTGATGGTCGAAACACGGCCACAAAAACACTCTCCACAACAAATATGACACTGAAGAGAATCCAGACACGCTCTGGTGTACCTGCAAAAAGCTGAATGAACCAATGCATCTGCTGTACACACTTGCTCCACTGATGTCTTCGCAACTCCTCCGACAAAGAAATAGGTTCATCTAAAATCTGTGACTGGTTCCCCCCTGTGGCAATTTCTCCATTGGTATCTGCACGCTCTCTGCCAGCATCCAGGCTACTTCTTTGCAACAATGCCAGGATTGTTGGGTCCAATCCTTTCTCCTTCAACATTACTGCAAAGTTTGGATCAAGCCCTTTGTCCTGGAGTAATGTGGTAAGCTCTTGTTCACCACCCCTTGCCACAAACTCAGGACTTCGGTGCCGAAGCATAGAAGAAAAGAGAGGGTCATTCATTCGCCCTTGAAGCACCAAAGCTAAGTTTAAATCAAATACCTGCTGGTTGACTGAAGGTGCAAATGGGTTACTGAGGTCCAAATTTTGCACCATCTCTGGAGATTGACCAGATCCAAGAAACATGAGTCGATTGCCATCATTTGCATCTTGATCTAGCAAGATGGTGGGTTGACAGCTAGCAGGTTTATCTCTCTCTTCATTATTCTGCAGATCTATGTTTGACCCGAACTCTTCAGTGGTGCTGTGTACCCCATGTTGACTTACAGGTGTAGTGCATACTTCAACTTGATGCCTGACATTTGTTCTGCCCATAGCATCAATAGCTGCTGCAATCTGCTCTGCAGCAACACTGCTGCTGCAAACAGTACTTGATGTCCGCCCTTCTGACACACTTGAGCAGCTACCTGGGCCCTTCCTGCGAGAACATTCTCGCAACCTAACTACAGTGTGTTCCAAGGCTGCTCTTCTGGCAGCTGAGGGATTTACTACAGCAAAATGTCGAACAACAGCAGCACCCAATAGGACAGAGGCTACAACCATATATCCAACACAGTGACCCAGATACCTGCATTTCAACAACAAAATCAACCAGAAAAAGAGGCTATAATAGTGTGCCTTCAAAGAAGATGAAACATAAGTTTAAAATCTTTCTCTTTCTCTCTTTTGACCTACAGACCAGTTGCTGTAGTATGTCTTTTAACAATTTCAGCCAAGACTATCGCATCTACAGGGTCAGTTTTGCAACACCAGTCTTCCAGCACACCTATCCTAGATACTCAACCTTCTGTTAAAAGATACACAATTTCACACCTAACAAGAAGAAGTAACGTACCAAAATTGCACACCAAAGCAAATTACGAATATTCTGTAGAGTCCGGCCACAAAGAGTGCCACGACAGGACTCTTGAGCAGCTCAAAACCAAACAAGCATGCCCCTACATTTGAATCTGTTCAAAGCATACAGCAACAATGTGACAATGCAATGTGAGAAGTTGACGTATGATCCAATAAAAACAAAAGGATGCCAACCTGCATGATCACCACCCTGGACCCATAACAGGAACTGAAATTTATGTCATCATCATTTGGACAAATTACCAGAATTGACTTAAATATTACACACCTGCACATGAATTGAGGCCACTAAAAATACAGTGAGGAAAGAGACAACTTTTTTTTTAATACAGTACTGTTCACTGGAGGCCAAGTATCTGAGCACAAGTGACCATTCTAGTATGCTAGAAGCAAAACATTCCAATAGTTGAGTTCATTGGCCAGCCTCTAGGTGTCAGTTCTTCACAATTCAATTTGTTTTCTTCTTAATTGGTAGCACAGCACTGACAGAAAAAGAGATGTGACAAACAGCAAGTTCAGTCACAAGGATGTATTTCAAACAAATTAATCACCCAAAATGTTACACACTAATGCAGCTGGAAGAAACCCTAGCCTTCACCAGGATGCATGAGGCTGATGACCATGATCAGTGGAATGGACATATCAATGAGATTGCAAAGAAAACTACACCAAAATTATTGGAAGGTTACCATTGTGTCAGTTCTAGCCAAACCAAAACAAACACAACAAGAAAGAGTGCTGTCATAACGTTGCAATTGTCACTCACAAAGCATCAGACCATTACCTTCATCATGAAATGGCAGTGCTTAGCTCAGTGCTATTGGAAATGATATAATGCATTGCAGTACAAGCTCACCAAGTATAATCACTGCAGCTGAGGTGACTCCACCAAGCCACCGTGCTTTCCTTGCTGTAAGACCATATAGTACTGAATATGCCACCAGAACTACGACAGACCCAAAATACATCCACACCAGGCACCAAGGGCTGCAAGCACAATACAAACACACCCACATGGTATACAGCATGAGCTTAACAACCTTATCCTCCCTCCCTCTGTCTTCCACTCATACACATGCATTCAATGCTCACTCCTCAATGCAGAGAACATGGCAATGAAACAATGGCATGTTGCTGAGATATCCCAACGACAACCTGCAAGATTAATAGTGATAAGCACTTACCTGCTTTTCTTCTGAACAGTTGGGTCCTTGGAATCAGGGGGTTCTGGTATACATGCGACAGGACCAACCTCTATTGCATCCACGTGAGCAAACTTGTATGACCTCCTTACATATTCATCCACATCCAGTCCAGCACCTGTGAAAACCTCACAGGTTTAAACCACAGCACAATCACTTCTGAGACAAATTGAAGACAAGATGCCTTCCATAGCCAATAGGCAATGAACATCCACATGTTGTGCAAAAATAAAAACATGTCCCATGGCTCTACTATGGGAACAGAGTCAACAATTACGTCAATTCCTGTACACCTATCTGGTGAGAGAGTTAGGTTGTGATGCAGTTCAATAGGACTATATCATGGAAACGAAACTTGGACTCACCATGGAATACCATTTTACACATGAAAAGCATGTTAATGCCCATGGCTATAGCTGAGACACCAAAGAAGAATGCCGAGGGTGAATAACGTGTTGAGGCACTACGGCCTGCTGTGACATAAACTGCAGAAATCTCATAGGCACATAATAAACAGACTGCCAAAAGAAGCAGAAGGGCAACAGCACCTGCAATGGACAAATAATAGCAACAACAAGCAATTCTTGTCAGAGAATACAGCTGGAATCTTTACACATGCTCCTCAAGTCACCATACAGAAAGGTAGGGCAATTGTGCTGAATTTAGGACATAACTTGAGTTCCTTCAAACTATTGTGTTCAGAAGAGTTGCCCTCAAAACTAGCACATTACAATTTTCAACAAAGGAACCTGACAGACTAAAGAATAGGCTACAACACAAGCAGAACTTCTAGTCTAGCTAGTCCACAACATGTAGGAAATTGTGGCACTGTGCATACGTGAGCTTTGCCATTGTGTCCTCCACCAAAGCATTATAGCATAGAATGCCAGCAGTGCAGCTGTCCCTGCCATGATAACTGCAAGGCCAACTGTGTCGTGGTCCAAAAGAATAATCAGCCTTACACCCCATGCTATAAGAACTGCAACTGGAGATAACACCATTGCCCAGGCTGCTGCTGAAAAGATACCAGAAATGATACTTAACTGAGGACCTTGCAGATATGGTGCCCATTTCCGAGCATACACCCAACTGCACGCCACAGGACACCAGAAAATGAAGTCCAGCTTGAAAGCAGGTTTAGAGTTCAGAATCCAGACTCTAAGAGCAATCACACTACTTCAATTTCGACCCATGAGCTGCTTCCATCACTTCCTCAACACATCCATAAATCTATCTTTCTTGGTCATGTGATGCTAAAATTGCATGTCAAACTAAAGAAACTCTAGAGCCATCCGCAATGGAAGAACCACTAAGCAAACAACAGTGGTTCTTGCTTTTCAAAATTAAAAAGCAAACTGCACATTAGTGCCTTCCAGCTCAAACATTCATAACAGGTGAAGCACCACACTAATAGAAGAGAAAAATCTCTAAGAAATACACACTTAACCTGATGGCCATTTCAAGCTCTGTGGACACAAGGCCTTCCAAGCTATATTACTAACACTTCCTATATCAGTCTGGCCTGTCCCTACCTTACAAGGCATACACTACATCACAGAATGTGCTTTTGATGGCAACTACACAACTCCTGGATCGCCACTTTAGGGTAAGTCCCTCTTGAAGGGCAAACACTGTGTTTCTACTTGATCACAAAACGACTGTGTGTTGCCCCAGATTGAGATCCAGCTCTCTTGATTCTCCAAACAGATTGAGTCCTAACAATCCAAGCTTACATCAAAAACTCCATGGGCTAGTTGATATCTGATAGCCTGCTTTCCACATTCCTGTTCTTCATACACTGCATTGTTTGCTTTCCCTAACTGTCTCCCATTCAATATACTCTTCACACTCAATGTTCCCCTACAAACCGCTCACCTCAATGAAAACAGTGCCACCCACGCCTGGTTGGCTTCTGCCAGCAGCGGGTCCATAAATCTAGCCCACTTGCAACATTGTACATATGCACAGGATTCTACAAACCATGAGATCGTGAGACTATCCTGCAAAGCGAATTCCGAACCAGTGCACAGTTCTCCAAATGGGCCAGTCCGGCAGCTGACGTGCATCATCGCAGTGTGAACAATTCCAAACACAGGCCAAAAATACATAGCGAATTCCCTACCCACCAAAGAAGCTCTCTCTCTCGCTCTCTCTCTAGGCCAAAAATACACAGCCGATTCCCTACCCGCAAACAAATCTCACTCGATTGGTTTTTCGTCCCCTGTGTGCGACGATGGTGGGTCTGAAGACTTGATCGGGAGAGTTCCGACATTGAACAACAAAACCAACGACTCTCGTATGTGTTCTTTTCCCAAAATACACCACGCCGTTTCTCAGAATGTACGACACAAGGAAGTACCACTCCGTCGGTTGTAAAGAGGGAGAAGAAGAAGAAGAAGTTGAGGTACAGACTACACACCTGTAGATCCTCCATGGCCGCCAATTCACGGCTGCAAGAATAGTGACAGAGAGCGCACTGAGCACTAGGAAGACAGCGCCAAACACAGCACATGTGGTGATAACACCAACACTGTGCCGGTCATCGTCACCTCCTCCTCCTCCTCCTCCTCCTCCTCCATGTATAGAGGCCCCACCCATTGTGCGCTCTTCGCACCTGCTTCTTCTTCATTCACCTTCTCCCATAATAACAAACAACAACAACAACAACAACAAAAAGCTCCATCCAGCATCCCATCCCCCAGCTCTGCACCTGTCAAGCTTTTCATATGACATGCTCTAAGAAGCACTACCCTAAATGTATATATATATTGTAATATAATAATATATGTGTGAAGTTCTTTCTCTTTCAGAACGACGACTGACTCTTGTTCCGTTTTGCAATATGTTTTTGTGATCTGCCAGCCCTCAATTGAAGAGACGAACTGACGACAGTCTACAACAGCATCAGTTTGTTCTCTGCATTATGCTTCTTCCGTATTTGTGGGTTGGGCCCGAGATGACGGCTCCTCCATAGCTGTCTGGCCGAGACCAAGAGGGGGGGAGGAGGAGGAGCACGACAACGAAGAAAACAGAGCCTACAAAATTGAATGTATTGGGAAACAGAAGGGCCGCTTCCGGGCAGCAGCATTAAAGACATTAGTCATAGATCACTGTGAGACCGGCGCTTCAATGCAGGCAGGTAGGTTTAGTTAGTAGGTCGTGCCCCCCCCTACTACCTACCCTCTTGCTCCCCTGTTGTTGTTACGGTCTTGCTACCTGCTACCCTACTGTTGCTGCCTACTTGCCTGGTTGGAGCTACTCTTCGACCTGCCTACATTTCAAGCCACTTGCACCCGACCTAGTGTTTGGCCGGGCCGGGGGGTAATTTTATCCCACTTTCCTAATTTACCCGGAC
>Ga0116231_10006300_pt1 | contig 22757 bp, 20 predicted proteins | sample S1TSphgellanicum_2_FD_89695 | JGI IMG/M metagenome (GOLD analysis project Ga0116231, IMG submission 89695) | Host-associated microbial communities from peat moss isolated from Minnesota, USA - S1T2_Fd - Sphagnum magellanicum MG | ecosystem: Host-associated > Plants > Peat moss > Unclassified...
GTAGAAAGATATCCATTTAAAGGTACATATTGGTTTTAGAAGAATTACCGCATTCATGTGACTTTCATGTTTTGTAGGTTTGGCTGGATTTCCAAATTTGAAAGTTGGAGTATAGACAATGTTTAGGCATGCAAGTGATTGCACTATCAGTAACATCATAATCCAATGGTAGATATGATCTTTTAAGAGCATTGTGTAGGTTGACTACTCAAATGTTTTTAATGGCTTTTATCAACCTATCCATATTACAAAACATTTTGTGTGTAGAACCTTGTAATTTCATTGAGAGTAGAAACTCAAATCTAAATGTGAATTCACCATTTCTTCATTTCCTACATTTAATTTTATTATTTTCATCTAATCAAGCTCCCACTATTTAAAAAAAGAAAATATATATGAATTATGATGAGTTAATGTTGAATATTCTTCATTGTGTGTTACTTATTATTTGGGGTAATCCATTATGTGATGTACACCTAGTTGTGAATTGGTTGTAAATGTCCTGTTACTATTCATTAGCAACTATACCCAAAACAAAAATAGAGCTCAGGATTCCTTGTTTGGATGGGGCAACAGAATTGGGAACTTTTGACAAATATATTTTGCCCCAACATTGTAAGCCTTTTTGTTTGTGTACCAGTTCAAGTCTTGAAAGAATTTTTGTGGAAACATGAAGTCATAGTATGAGTTTGATAGGGCATAAAGCTTTACATCTTGATTGTTAAAATTTTAGCCTTTTACAAGAGTCTTATTTCAAGAGTTTGTGTAGTAAAACCTTCCATGGGGATCTAATTTAATGATCTTTATGAAACTTCTGAAAATGCTTAAGCATGATGTATTTTGCATTCTTTTTCAACAAATTAACAACCAACCCCCTTTGAACATGTCACATATTATTTAGAGATTATTTAAGTTTCTAGGGAAAATATGGGAATGTGATATCCATAGGTGGAATGGTGGCAATAACTTGAAGTGGCAATTGGAATATTTCCCAATTCCATATAAACTTGGTGAATAAGCTATCAAATTGTTCACGAAAGATTGGGAAATTTGTTCCTTACAACATCTTTGTTTTATTTTTTGGACAAGGTCACCAAAAGATCGATGAATTCATCAATTAACCTACAATGAATATTAAGAAGGTTAAACAATTGTTGCACCAAGAAAGTTGGATAGATTAGTTTTTGCATTTTTTTTTTAACATTGTTTTCATCTAGTTATATTGTCCCCAGTGTATTACATGCTTGTAGACCATGGCATGTTCATTTGAATAATAAACATGTGAAATGGAAAATTGTACTCATGTTCTCAATTTTTTCCATTGACATAAATTACTTGTTATATCTATATTTTCAATTGAACATAGATGTTCAGATGATTTGAACAATTTTGCTTCTTGTTGTTTACCATATGTTGGGCTAGTTGATCTGCATTATTAAACCCATGAAGTAATAATTCGTTGTTCATAAATGGAGTGTGAATTATTTTGAATGTGTTTTGAATTGATCAAGTATGGTTGTGATGTTACAAAAGTGGTGCAATTTCAATTTTGTTATTATGATATTTCATCCATCATGTGTATATATCTAATACATATGTCGTAATCAACTAAATGAATGTATATGGTCATCTAAGTTTTTATCATGTATCAATATTGACCTGGAACATAAACACTTGCAATGGACTATATTTAAATGATAGGATGACTATAAAAAAGTATGGCAATATGTTGGATGGCAAAAGACCTATCAAGGAATTAAGGTGTGTTTTACATGTGTTAGTGGCGGTAATAGTAAGGGTCAATGTGCAATGAAAGAAAGGATAGAATGAAAAACAAGAATTTGATGAAGATTAATCGTGTGAGGAAAGTAATGTACACACAAACATCGTAGCAAATGATGTCTCCAAATGGGACTTAATTGATTCATTTCAACCTTAAGAAGTTTATCAACATTTGTTCATGGATTTAATTTAAACGCATGTGACACCAATGGCACAAGTGCCTATGGTGTTTTACGACATAAATTTGGTAATTCAACAATTCATGGTTGGGTGTACATGTGGATTGAATAGTAATTTGCTTATGGCACATATTCAAGAATTTGAAGTTCATGCATTGATGTCTCCTACAATTGGATTGCACCAATTAAGTCATCATATGCAAGCCAATGTGTACTATCAATTTGGAGGCTTGTTTCACAACCCATATTCAATGTAGTAATTTCATCCTAGTGCCATGCCATGCCATTAATAGTATGCCAACAAGTTGAACTTTGACATTCATAGAATTGCATTTGATTGCCATGCCATGCCAATTATACCAAATTGGATGGTACCCTAAGATGTTCAAGTACCATAATAGATAGGAAGAAGCAAGAATGCACATGAGAATATATAGTGATGTGAGGAAATTTAAGCAAACATGTGAACATTAACAAACATTTGTAACTAAAAAACCATTTCAATTTAAATGGATTTTTAATTAAATGAAGTTTGGCCAAGTGTTGGATTATATCATTTTGCAATTGAAAGTGCAAGCTTTCGTTTTCCATATCTTTTGTGTCTCTTTTGAATTCTTCAAATGTTAAGCCCCTTTTTGGGGTGGCACATTTTATGGCTCAGGTTGTGGTACATTATCTTGTAGGTCATATTCAACTATCATGACATGGAAAATGATACACACATACATAATATGCGTGATGGTCGTAGTGTCCCCATTGTCTCACCGAGTTTTGAATGATTACAAATTGAGACTACAAAATGACAAAACAACTCTCTACATTTTTTTGTACAACCTTTTGTTTAATGGCAAGAAAAACACATTTTTCATCTTGAAGTTCATGAACAGTTTCACAAAACAAGACCAAGGAAAATAAATCTCAAATGTAAATGAATAGTACATGGGGTACAAATTTCTATTCACCTCATAAGCTAACATCCGTCAAGTTATGGTGCATTTCTAAAGAGAAAAGAGGTCAAGGACACCAATGCGATTAGATTTTTGGACAAAATAGTTGTCAAAATCACATACTGAATCAACAATGTGCAAAAAAATTGGCCTTGACATTCAAAACTTTTGCCAGAAGTGCTCCTCACTATAAACATGGTTAGGGACAAAATAATAACACCACAACCCCCTAAAAGCTTAACCCTTTCTACATCCTTTTTACCAATATTGGAAACTAAAATTTTGGGCCAATTCCTATTCATCAATGAATGGGATCACAAAATTAATATGTGAATTCAAATTAATTCACACTTTTAAAAGCATTATAACAATCTAATGTGAGATTAAACAAGTGTTATTTGAAGGTGGGTCCAAAGTTTCTCTCACCAAAAAACACTCAAACATGACACTCACATATGTACCTTAATTTAATTAACACTCACCATGATAAGTTAGGTACTCATTCATCAAATTTAAAAACATAACCCCAAGGGTGATGGGTCAATGGTATAGCCCAAATTTGGTGTGGGAAATGGAAATTTAAGTTTGCTAATTGGATGTGTAAAGTAACACCCAAGGAGTAGGGCATTCCCCAAGTAAGTGCCCCACATTACCTTGCATAAAGGATTAGGATGATTTTTTTTTCCTTTTTTTTTCAACATGTTTTTTGTTTTTGGAAATAACATACCTTTTGCAAAATATAAATCCCTCTTGATAACATGCCCTTCATATACATAAAAAAGATTATGCTAATGTTTTACGAATTAAAAGTTATACTTTCAACTTCAAAAACTAAAACATTGAAATCATAACCTTTTTAATATGAGGATTATACACATGAAATCTTAGCTACTACAATAAAGATGTGCATAAAGTTGCCCAAAATTGGGACAAGAACCTTAACTTTGGGCAAAATTTGAAACTAGTTGTTAAACTTGGCATGAAGTTGGTGCAAAGGAAAAAAAAGAAAGGGGGTGAAACTCATAATTACACCAAAATTGGTGCATTTCCAAGTTTAGATGAGAATGGTTATATGTCCTCAAACTTCTTGTAACAAAAAAAATCTTGGAAAATTTTAGAAAGGTGTGGTTGCAACTTTTGGTTTCATTTGTTTGTTTCAAGATAATTCCATGTGATAGAAGCAATGTCAAAGAGTTTCAAATAATGTTTGTACTAGTTTCAAGGTCTATTTCAAAAAAGCTTCAAATTACATTTCATGTTTTCAATGTTGGAGAGTTTCAAAAAGTGGGTTGCAACTTTTATTTTCAAGTTTTGTTCCAAAAGAAATGGTGTGAATGGGGGAGGAAAGAGAGGGCATGAAAAAAAGGGTAGAGCCTTTAGTGAGATTAAGAGTTTCAAAGACAATCACATGTTTGTTATAACATCAATAGAAGGAGAGGAACATGCATTTGTTGCAAAAATATTCAAAGCTCAAAAGGTTGAGTGGTGGCATGGAGGTTTCACAAAAAGAGGGCAGTTGTGGAACATGCATTGTGACAAGAGAAGGTGGCATGGAATAGAGGTCATCTACAAATGAAGGTCTACCACTCTCTTTTTCTCTCAAAAAAATTGTTGCTTTTGCCTTGTTTTGCCATCATTCTACCCATTTGCTTTTGTATTTTTTTTGTCTTTCTTCTTTTTGTTTACCATTTTTTTTATAAAATTCTTCTATATTTGGCATTTTCTCCTTCGTTTGGTAATTTTCCTTTGTTTTATTTTCTCTCTATCTACCACACTCTTTTTACTTCAATTGGTTTCTTACTGTCTATCAATTTCATACCTTTCCTTTTTTTCAAATTTGCCTTTTCTTTCCTTTCATTCTCATTTTTTCTCTTTCTACTTATTTTTATCTATTTTCCCTTCATTTTTTTCGTTTTCTCTATCTACCACCCTTTCCTTCTCCATTGCCTTGCCTTTTTAACATTTCTTTATATATGTTTGCCATTTTCTTCTTTTATTTGTCTATTATTTTCACTATTTTCATTATTTTCAATTTTCGCTCTACATGCCATTTGCTCTTTTTGTGTTTTCTTTATGTACTCACTTTCCTTCTTTCATTTGTTTTGTTTTAAATTTTCTTTCTTTTTGTCAATCACCCTCTCTATCATTATGTGTTTCCCTTGATGGTGTTCTTGCTTAAAGGTATAACAAAGTTTTGTTTGGACCCACTGCCCTTAACAAGAGAGTAAGTGTGAGGTGGTGGGCACTAACATAAGCCAAAGGATTATCCAAAAGAGAATGCCTCAAGTTGCATGGTGAAGTTCCTGCACTTGAGTTGCATGCCAACCTCTTTCAATCATTGGTCACAACAAGCATGTTGTATGTAGTGAAGATAAGGAAAATCTAACATAATTAACTCCTAATGCAATGTGGAAAATAATGTACCAAGATTACAAGTTTAAATCCTTAGATTCCAAATTTTTAATAGGTGATAATCAAAGACAAATTACAAAATACATGGTCAAGAACTTATTACAAGACATTAAATTCCTATAGTTGGGCATTTGTTATTAGAACCTAGTTCAATTTGAACACAATTCAAAAACAATTTGTTTTTAGGGGGTTTATCCCCATGGTGTGGCTCTAGATTCTCATTTTTGGTGTTTTAAATTTTAGAGCATAAAAAAAAAACATGATTGTTGTTTTATGATTTTGGCTATGTGTTTTGAACTTGGATTTTTGTAATGTGCAAGTGAATATGGCTAAGGATGAAGTGTTAATATTGCCATTACTAAGGATCAATTTGTTTGGACGGAAAAATTAATCACAACTCAAAAGTTGGAAGAAAAGAAGGTAAAGACACTACATTGCACAAGTTTAGTTGCACACATCTAAAATCCAATCTTTATTTAGGATTTTTTTGTGGAGTTGAAGATTTGTCAATTTCATTAATGTTCTCCATGATGCACATGTGTTGGGGGCAAAACACCATGTGTTATTTTTTTCAATCCACTTGAAATGGATTCATCAATTACATATTCCAACTCACATGCCTATAACCACATGGAGCAAATGAAGGATTTGACTTTTAAAATGGAAAGGTTATGTGCAATTATATTTTCCCCAGTCATTCATGTTGGCTAAAGTGGCACTTAATTTTTTAATAAATGCTTCAAAGTTGTTCAAAAGTGGAGATTAGTGGTCCAAAAAGGCACAAACCATGTTAAAGTCATGCCTATTAACAACATGTTGATTCGATTTGGGTTGGGCCATTTGTTAGCAATGGGGGTGAAATTGAATAATTGGGTGCATTTGGTTGACAAAACCTCAAAACTTTGACCAAGTTCCATTCATTAAAACATATTTATTATTTACCTATTAACCTATTTGCCTATATCTTTTCACCTCCCTACCTACATACCTACTTATGTTTTTCACCTTCGTACGACCTACCCACTTACCTACTTAATTTTAACCATTATGTAACCATGAAATTTAATCACTATGTTTAGCCACTAGATTTAATCATTATGTTTAATTAATTTTTAGCATTAAATTTAATTCAAATTTAACCACTAAGTTTAATCATTATGATTAGCCACTAGATTTTGGCACTAGGTTTAGTCTAAGTTAACCATTAAATTTGGCTAGTATGTATAGCCTAAGTTTAGCCATTATGTTTAACCATTAGAATTACCCACTAAATTTAACTTATATTTAGCCATTAGGTTTATCAACTAAGTTTAGCCACTATATTTAACTATTAGATTTAATTATTTGGTTTTAACCATTATGTTTAACCATTACTTTAAATCATTAAGTTTAGCCATTAAACTTAACGATTACTTTAAGTTTGACCATTAGGTTTAGCCATTATTTTAGGTCAGTAAATTTAACCACTAGGTTTAGCAATTAGGTTTAACCATTATTTTAAATTAGTAAGTTTAGCCACTAAATTTAACCTTTATGTTTAGCCATTACTTTAAATCAGTAAGTTTAGCCATTAAATTTAACCTTTATGTTTAGCCATTACTTTAATCAGTAAATTTAGCCACTAAATTTAACCTTTATGTTTAGCCATTACTTTAAATCATTAAGTTTAGCCACTAGATTTAATCATAATGTTTGACCATTATTTTAAATCATTAAGTTTAGCCACTAGATTTAATCATTATGTTTGACCATTATTTTAAATCATTAAGTTTAACCATTAGATTTAACCATTATGTTTGGCCATTACTTTAAATCACTAAGTCTAGCCATTAGATTTAACCACTATGTTTATCTATTACTTTAAATCATTAAATTTAGTCACTATATTTAACCATTATGTTTGGCCATTATTTTAAATAATTAAGTTTAGCCACTAGGTTTAGCCATTATTTTAAGTCATTAAATTTAATCACTAAATTTAGCAATTATTTTAAGTCACTAAGTTTAGCCATTACATTTAGTCATTACTTTAAGTCATTAAGTTTAGCCATTATGTTTGACCATTACTTTAAGTCACCAAGTTTAGCCATTATGTTTGATCATTACTTTAAGTTATTAAGTTTAACCACTAAGTTTAACCATTACTTTAAGTCACCGAATTTAGCCATTAAGTTTAGCCAATAATTTAAATTGTTGGGTTTAGCCATTATGTTTAACTAATATTTTAAATCATTGAGTTTATCCATTAAATTTAACTAATAGTTTAAATGACTAAGTTTAGCCATTAGATTTATCCATTATTTTAAATCACTAAGTCTAGCCATTAGGTTTAGCTATTACTTTAAGTCATTAAGTTTAGCTATTAGGTTTAACCAATGGTTTAAGTCACTAAGTTTAGTCATTACTTTAAGTCACTAAGTTTAATCATTACCTTAAGTCACTAAGTTTAGCCATTAGGTTTAGCCAATGGTTTAAGTCACTAAGTTTAATCATTATTTTAAGTCACTAAGTTTAGCCCTTATGTTTAATTATTACTTTAAGTCATTGAATTTAGCCATTAGATTTAACCATTATTTTAACTCACTCAGTTTAGCCACTAATTATCACATAGGTTTAGCCATTATGTTTAATGATGTGAAATGAACATGTGAAATAAAAAATTTGATAAAAGTTGAACACCTTTGATGGTGTAGTCCATTGGTAAAGACTTAGTTTATCATTGGGAAGGTTTGGGGTTCAATTCCTTATACTTACAACCTATGTGCATGTTAAAAAGGCTAGGGTAAGTAGGTTAAATTAAGGTAATTAAGTAGGTAAGTTAGGTAGGCTAAACTAGTATGGGTTAGCACCTACTTGCTAAAATGCCTTTTTTTGAACTACCTAAACCTATTTAGTACCTATCTACCTACCTATTTTTAAAAAAATAATAATCCAATTTATTTTTTATTTAAGTATAAAATTGACCTAGTCAAATGGTCCACTATCCACTAATCAAATAGTTAGTCAAATAATTAGTCATTTTATTATTCACTCCACCAATCAAAATGATACAGTCCAAATTGACTACCCAATGGCATTGTACATGTACAAAATGACTTATCCACATTGATAAGGTGGTATTTTTTATGCTTATCACTTTTGGGTATTTTTTTATTAGAAAATCCAATAGAAAAAACCATGAATTGTAGTAGTGGCTTAACAATGAATTCATGATGAAGCAATTGATTTTCTTGTTGCATAAATCTAAAAAAATAAGGTTTTTTTCCATGGACACAATTACTTCATTTCTTCACATGGGCATGGTTTCCAAACGAACAAAGACAAGGAAAACAACAATGAACATAAGTTTGATGGGAAATTTGTTTAAATTGTCACTAGCACAAAAACTATGAAAGTAAAAGGATTTCCAAAACTATGGCCAAAATGAACCTAAATGTAAATCCAACATAAAGCATGAAAACCAAAAACAAAAACACAAAATGTGCAAATCAAAAGTACAAAATTTTATTCTAATAACATGTGAAAACATTGAAATGAAACAAACAAGTCTATGGTGCAAAATCATGCTTTAGACTACTATTAAACAAATTAAAAGTAATTGGATTTTTATTTATACATTTTTGGGGATCTAGGTCAAGGAGGCTTCCATGGAGGTTTTCTTGAAGGTTTCCATATGCCCAAAATACTCCAAAAAAATTTCTTGAAAACCTTTTTAAACTATAAGTTAACTATAAATTAATTATAATTGAATTATAAGTTCACTACAATTAACTATGGGTTAACCATCATCAATTACATGTTAATTATATTAATTATAAATAAACTACATGTTATTTATAGGCTATGGATGAAATTGATGGTTGGTGTATGAACTTCATCCATTATGGATGAAAAGTGAAATTTCGTGGACAAAATTTATCCATGATCATGATGGTGATGATAATTATGAGTGTGGGTGATGGTGATGATGATGTTAGGGATGTTTTTCATGACACAAGGTGCACATAACTCTTATTATTAATGTCCAAATCACCCACCCACACACACACACACACACACACATTGTTTTGTGTTCCAAAATATAGTTCTATCCTTGCCCACTACCACATTTACATCCCATACACCAAAACTTGAAACATTTTCTTAATTCTTTCTTCCCTAAGGAAACCAACAACTAATGTAATAGGTGATGGCTACTACAAGGCCAAATCCTATTATCCCTCCTAGTAGAAACATGTAAATTTTTATTGTTGTGACTCTAACCTTGAGTTCACAACCAAAGCTAAGGAATGAAAAGGGAAACAAATTTTTAAAATGTACCAAGATTCAAGAGCACATTCACAAGTGTGGGAGAGTGCAAGGAAGTGAATCCCAACATTTTCAAATGATTTCATGCTTTGGGATTGGTGTCCCATAAGGTTTTGAATAGTTGGGCCAAAAGTGTAAATAACAAAACTTGTTCAAATTGGGTCTTTTTTAGATTGTTGGAAATTTTTTAAAACACAAATATCAAAAGTGTGCTCACATTTTCCAATTGGAAATTTGAAGCTCAAGTTATGATCAAAAGAATGGTCAAGAGTCAAATTGACAATTTGATTCTTGACCATTAAAACTTGGGAAATGAAGTTAAAAACACTTTTGATTATAATGTGTTATATGTTTTTGGAAATGTCTCTTTAAATGTTATTTTCAAACTTTAAAAGCTTTTCAATTATAATTTTTGTGTAGGACTTATGAGCCCACAAAATTGTGAAACTCATAACTTAACAAATTGAGAATTTTCAAGACTCCCATTTTGGAGTCTCATGATTTTTTTCATTTCGGTATAACGTACAGTATGTTGTATAAGAAATAATGGTGTCCAAGTTGTGATGAATCTTGTGAAAGTTTATTGCCTATGGTTAATCCATGCATCATTTTCACTCCAACTTGAATTAATTGCCCTCCTTTTTCACTTGCACAAGTTGATTACACTTGAATGCATATTTTTGTGAATTTGTTCTAATCCCATTTGAAGCTCTCATCACCCTTCTTTCTTTTGGGAGTTAGGGAACACAATTCAAGTTTGCGTTTCAATGAAAATTTGAAAATTAATTAGTTTTCACCCTTAATACCACTTGACAAACCTAAAGGTGCATCATTTACAACTCCTTAATTATATTTACCTAAAATTAATATCAACCTATTAGAAAGGTATCCATGTAAAGGTGTATCAATTTTGTGACATTACATTTCATTCATTCACCTTCATGTCTTGTAATTTGGGCTTTACTTTACAATTCCAAAGTTGTGGGATATATGATGTTCTTGGAAGGGTTTAGGCTATTGTTAACACCAAATTTTAAATATTTGATACATTACTCTTAAGATCGTTATCATTTGCAAATGAAATCAATATTACAATTCTAATTTGTGTAGACATGTAATTTTATTAATATTGTAAACACAAGGTTAAATGTGATTTGTAAATTCATTTGTTCCTAATAAAACTCCCACTATTTACCAAAAGGAAACACTATGTTTATAACATGATGTAATAAATATCCTTTCTTACAGGTTCCACATATGAGGCAATTTTTTATGCAATTGATGTAAGCATCTATCACATTACAATTCATTCATAATAGAATAAAAGAACAAAGGATTACATGTTTGGTTGGGAGAATAATATTGGGAACTCTACCAAATAGGTTTTCACCCAAATTCCAAAAGTATACTAGTCTATGTATTGGTTTTCATATTATGGTTTCATGTCATGATATTATAATAAAACATGAAGCCACAATATGTTTTAACATGAGTTATGGAGATGCAAAGACTTAAATTTACCATTCATTGAAGTTTTTCCTTTGAAACAATGGAAAATTTTCACCTTAAGGTTTATCCTAATGTATTTTGTCACAAACATGGATATTTACCAATATTCATGAAAGTTTTTCAATAGAGCTTTAAATCTTGAAATTATTTCATGGGCTCCAAACATTGCAATATGGATGATGGACAAATTAGTAAAAACTAAGAGCATCTCTAGTAGTGGGAGCCATTTGTTCCTCTATCAATGTTTATTACATCCAAGGACTTGCATTAATTATTTTCCCTCCCCACCCATAACTCTAAAAAACAAGCTTCATAGGGTGAAACAATGTTTAAATGTCGCATTTAGGGCCAATCATTATAGGTGGCCAATGAAAAATAATCATTTTAGCATCCCATGGTTCTATCAATTGTGCCATAATGTGACCCTTTAGCAAGTCAAACCCAAATCATGTTTCAAAAACACCACAACATGGCAGAACTTCATCTAGATTTTGGTGTATAGTGCCACCACTAGAGATGTTCCAATAGAAGAAACCATATGTAACTAAGCACCAAAAACATTCAAAGTTTTTATGCACTCTCTACATATCTATTACAACAACTAGTTTCACTTTTCATAAATTTGAAGATTGCTTTCATTAGAGCCCTAGTTATCCACTATTTAGTTGATACTAATCAATGCAATATATAGTTTACACACAACCTTTAACAAGTTGGTTAGCTTGAATGTATCAACATGAGATCCTTGCCCCACTTCTTGACCCATTGGCCTTCCTTTAAGAATAAATAAATGAAACATATTTAGAAAAGAATATTGAATAAAAAGGATACAAATTAGGCTCTTGTGATAAATTAGCACTTGGAAACTATAAAAACAAGAAAAAAAAATTTCCTTGTTGTTTCCCCCTCTAATTTACATCCTTCAAGATATGATAACATTGTTCAACAATACATTGATAATGAAGCGATAGAATGATTTGCTTGATTTGCATTGTTAACAATTGTATTGAACTTGAGGATAGATCATGAAGTTGTTTCTACATCTTCATTGTCCTATTGTTGGTGAAAAAATGAAAAATAAATATTTGGCAAGAATATGTAAGAATGGTAAAAATAGTATGGTATGCTACAAAGAATGTTATCTTTTTAAGTCTAAAAATGCTCTTGAAAGAACCATTGACATAAGTAAAATGGATTTACAAATTCATGTTACTAAAGCCATGGCTAGATGACCTTACATATTGAGATGCCAATTAAAGATCGCAAGACTAGAAGAGGGATGGGAAAGATTTGAAACTATGATTATTTTTAAATAACGAGTTTGTGATTAAAGCCATCATTAGGTGCCCAAGTTTGTGCACTAACTTAGACAACACACAAATCACGTGCAAAAAATTGACCTCTAATGACCATTTGCTTACTTTAAAGTTATCCATGGTAACAAACAAGACTATTTAAAATGGTAAAAGGGTTAACATGATAGCAAATGCTTATAAATTTGTGTTTATGGATTGTAGTTTCTACGTGGAATCCATTGTTATGATTTATGAATATTTATTTTCAATATATTTCTTTCTTTGTTTTTGAATTTTTTGATATCATTCTCTATCAATATAAAGGGGTCCAACTCACAAATGTTCAAGGAACTTGTTGAATCCTCTCTTTCATCACCCCTTGCATCAACCATTATGTTGTTAGGTTTTCCAAATTCAAATTTTTTTATATCCATTCTTGCATTTACTTTTGAAGTTTTTCTTTGTTGGAAGCAAGTTTGAAATATTAACAAAGTGTTTAATTAGCTCCTTTATGGCATTTTCATGAAGACAAAGTGAAACTTTTCAATCAAGAATTTTTTTCACTTGGGTTCCTACCATTTCCAACGAATTCATTTTTCTTAAGGCTTTCTAGTGGAGTGAAAAACTCTTCAATTTTTGTTTCTACAAATCTTTCCCCAAGTTACTTCTTCAATAAAATGTTATGACATGTAAATCCATGGTCTCCTTCACATTATTGCCTATTCATTCATGCGTTGTGCTAAACTTCTACATGTGCACCCGTGAACATATTTTGAGTTTTGCAAAAAAAATTTGGTCTAAATTCAAATGTTTCGTTGGCTCCAAATATTTTATTAGTTAATATAAAAAATCCAATAATCTAAACTACCATTTTGTTACAACACATTATCATTCGTCTTTCAAGTAATAGATGAGGTTATCTACATTATGTGGATATAGGATAAGCGATCGAAGAAGACAATTTTCTTCAAGCAATGGACATTGTGTCAAGTAGCTTGCAAACATTCCATGATTCCACCCACCATTCAACATTGCAAAATAAGATTGTTATATTTTACCCCACACAAACATATTTCTACCTTTGTTGAAAATTACTTTATTTTCCAAGCCAATTGATGTTTGTATCTTCCATGTGCTATTATTTATTCATGCTACAATATTCAACTACACTTCAACTAATCAACATTAAATTTTAACATTCAGTTCTTAGAATTAATTCATGCCTCATGTGCATCCAAATAAAATTTAATTGAGCATTCAAAAGCATTTTAAAGTCCCACCCCCCAACTTTTATACTCTTAAACTTAACAAAAGTTGAAGAGTTGTGGGAGAATAAAATGTCTTTTTGTGCCTAATCACATCACTTGTACAATTTATAGATTTTAAAGTCATGTTGCAATTCTAAAGATTGGAAGTTTTTTAAAAACTTCTCCTTTAAGAAACTTCACTACAAGAAGCAATTGGGCTTTTGCTTGCGATATCACCAACTCTAATTTTCTCTTATAAACCTATCAACATCAAAATGTATATGTCCTCAACTTGTTTTACTCTTCCATAGACACAAGTTGGAGAGATTTGTTGACATGCAATGCCTTCTAATTCCTTTTCATATCACTTGTTTCTACATTTCACTAATTCTAAACTCATCTTAGAATTATGGAAAATGTAGTCATTAAATATGACCAAAGGTGATGGTTCAAAACTAAAAGGTCTTAATTTATATTTTCCCTTTCCTACAATATTCAAAAATCAACAAATGTATAAAACTACGACGGTCAAAACAACAATAAAAGTTTATCATTACAATTATTCCAAGATGTTATAACAATTTAAAGTGTGCAAGGAAATCCTTCCTTGGGATGTTGTGACAATTTAAAAAAATCTACTCTAAGATTTTATAACATATTCAAGTGTTGAAAGAAATATTTCATTGGGGAAGTGTGATAGATTTTGCTAAAACAACATTAATAGTTTAACATTGACTAAATGCAAAATTGTGAATTTTAATTAAAAAGGAACTAGCCCACCACTCATCAAACACAATTTTGTTGCCCATTGCCATTGTGTAATGGAAACTACCCCTTGGAATTAGAATAATATTTGTTGCTTTGCATTGGCTATTATGATGACAACCACATGAACATTACCACCACATGTGACGCGCTCCCAAGTCACGGGGTGAAACCCACTTGAGGGTTTCACAAAGTCAAGTTGCGGAAAGTTGAACTTGGTAGCACACTCCCGACTTCCAACTCTAGAAAGGGGTAGAGGGTCGAGTTGGGAGCCCCGGGATTAGACTAGGAAGAAGGACTAGATTAGCTCGTGTGAATCTGCATCCAAAAACCAACCAAATCGGGTTAGTTTAGCATTCAGGACACCCTTTGGTGTTGGGACTTGCCACGGGCACTTGGACACACAAGACTCACCACGGCCCGGATTCGAGGGAAGCCACCACCTTCCCCCATATAGTATTCTCTGCGGCCGGTCGCGAAGGCTACATCCGAATGGCACAAATTCCCGGGACTCTCGAAATGGAGTCCCGAAATTGTCCCGACAGGACTCCCAGAACTTTGAACCGCCATAACTCTCGACTGCAAAGTTAGATCGCAACGAGGTCTGAACCAAAGTTGTAGCCCTTGTCAAGATCTTTTCAACGCCATGTCGCACACTCAAATCGGACGTTGGGAAGAGGTCGATTCCCGACTTTTAGTGGTCGGGAGTCAAACTGCCAGTTTGACTCTTGGCCCTTCTTTTGCCCATAACTTGGGCTGTAGATGTCCGAATTGTCAATGCGAGGGCATTTTCGATATCTACGTTTCAAGACCTTTTCAATGACACCAAGAACACCCCAATGCGAGGTGTTTTGCCCCTTGTTGTCGAGCTCTGAACATTCGGGAGTCATGGAAGACTCCCAACCTCCAACTTTTCCAAGTGTTGAGCTTCACCCCCACACTTGGCCAAAGTGGGGTTGCGACAACATGGACACTGTTGTGTGGAAACCATCACATGGAAACCATCCCACATTGATTTTTTTGATGTGATGAAATGTAAATATTTGTTAGAAAATATGTTTTCCACACTAAAAAAAATTGTGTCAAATTTTTTTGACACAAATGGAAAATGCTTTGAATTTTCTCTCTTGTTTTCACTCACCTGCTCATGAAACAACATTCCTAGTTATCAATATATGCTCAATGGTAGTAATAATGAAGTAGTGCAAGGTTAGGTGCAACATAACTTTGAGGAACTTTAAAGGTTCATTGACATTTAGTTTAATGGATTCATTGTGAGTTCTCTTCTTTTTCCTCAAGGATATTTTCATGACTAATCCGTTGGGTTAATTTCCTAGTTGATCCACTATTGATTTTTCCACCACTTCATGATATGCCAACATCATGAGACGTCTATTAATTTCGGTGCCTCAAGTAAACCATGAAGAATTGATATACATTTCTTGAGAACAAATTGTATCAACCTTCATTGAGTCAATTACACTCGCCATCTAAAAAGTTAAATATTTTCAACCATGGAATCATTGCATATGTATAATGCTTATAGAAACCATGCTCAATTGTTTGGCTTTTATAATATTTGCAAGCTATAGTGGTTCACTTTTGAATCCATTTTAGGGTTTTTTATAGTGCATTTTTTAGATTGCAAAAATGTATTTGAAAAATAACTCATCTTTTTCACAAATCAAGGACATTTAACCATGTATTCAAAATGAGTTCCTCTAATATATTGAAAGTTCATTGACTCATCCCAAATGGCATTTCCACTTTAATTTTTTTTGGGTGTTTTTTCAATTTTTCTAGTGCATTTTTTATAATTTAGAAAATTGAATTAAAAAACCAACCATATGGGATAAACATTCTAGTTGCAATTTGTCACAACTTAGCATTAATACAAAAGTGGGGCATAGTTCATTAACCTAAATCATTATGAAACCATAAACATGAAATGCGGGGAAAAAATCCAATAAAAATTGATGGCTAGAACCATCACACGAAAGACAAAAGGGAAGGCCAAAAGATGCATATTTTGCAGGAACCAAAGAAACGAGAGAACTAATCCCTCTCATTGTAGGAAGCTATCTCACCTACTGCACCTCTAATGCCACCTACATGCAAATCGTAAGGTCTAATAGTAATAGGAGGTTTAGAACAAACATCTCCCACCAATGCAATCTTCCTCTCTATAGTAGAAGTTAAATCATGTTGAAGAGCAATACTAACACGCTGCTTGAGAAATTGAATGCAAAAAGACAATGATAAATGACCTCTCAATTGTCTATTGTGGAAAAGATGAACACACTCCCTGATGAAACGATCCATATCACGCCTAGGTGCATTGTGCACCTCCATGGCCATCAAAATAAATTGGTGCCCCTCATGAAGCCCTTTATACTTGTGAATCTTAGTAATGGCGTTAAATTCCGTAGTTGCACCTTTTGGTCAATTAATGACACTCGTAGCCATCGTCTTCTGTGTTGGGTCAGTAACCACCACATCGATAACAAACACTTGGTCTTCACAAGTCATGTGAAAATTGATTGTAATGAAACTCCTGATGTAAAGGTGTATCACCGTTCTCTCCATACATGATGTTTTTAATGGCATCATGTGTGGTTATCCATTGACCTCCGAATACACAACTTGTTAGATGTGTGTTAGATGCATTTAACCCATGTCCACATTCACATGTGAAAAAACTAGATGCCGAGGGTTGAATAAAATCGAGAAAAAAACGTAATGTTGAGGTGAAAGTATAGTGTGCAATGTGGAATGAATGGATAGATGGCTTAGCAATCAACCATAGCCCTACCTCCTTGCCCGAACAAGAGCAAATGTGAGCTCTAGATGATGAAAAAAATGGAGTCATCTTCCAAAATACTCTTAAAAGAGGTGTTATGATGGATGTCCATCAAAGATGCTTGCAAACCTAGGGTGCTAATAACTACCAGACTTTCAAAAGAAGGGTGCATTTCTTTAGTTGTGGGAAGAAGGCTATCCCAAGTTGCATGAAGGCACGACTAAAGGAAATGTGGGCCTCTTTCAACTTAAGAAACACACTCCTTTAGCACAAGTCTATCAAAAATATGAAACATGGAACACAAATATGGAGCCACCAAAACCTAACTCCCTAAAAATGTAGATGCAACACAGTCCTCCATAGATAAAAAACCTATACCATCAAAAAAAATTAGGAGTTGGGCCTGACACCCCATTAAGGGGCCTTTAATAAACTCCGATGACCTTAAACCCATAATGTCCCCACATATTTGCATAATTCTCTTGTTGAAACTCACCAAAAAAGATGGGAAGGAAAAAGGAAGTATTGTCTGAGTGAAATAAGAAGGTTCATGAATGACACATAAAGACAAAATGCCCAATGTAACTTGTGTGTTTTCGAAGAGAGGAAGATCATCAACATGTGCCACATCTTGAGATAAAACCTCATTTAAAAAGTGTGACAAAATCACCAAAATGCATAAGCCATTTGTGACCAAAATGTAACCATAAAAAAATTTTATGTTTAAAGAGTTCTCTGATGGACTCCAAAGCTTGCATTTTGACATTTTGACCCTAAACCCAACTAAGGCTAATTGGGTCGAAAAGTGGTCAAAAGTAGGGATAATTTCGCTTGTAGGGCCCATAATGTGGGTATTGTCCACTAGGGATGAAAAGACATAATTGGGGGCTTACACAATGGTCTCTAAGAATGCTCGATAATGGGTCAAGGCAAATAAAGAACCTTTTCAAGGGTCATTTTGCTTCATGCCTAAAGATGATTCAATAATGATGACCCCCTCTTCATCTTGCCCATGCTGGAAATTTAAAAAAAAATGAACATCACAAAACAATATGATATAGAGGACAATGTTCACCAAAGGTCCCCCGACATCTTGGAGTTCTCTAAAAAAAAAATAAAAGAAATGATATTAAAAGCGTTTTTAACATCAACTTGCATCATGACTTAATCAAGTTGTAGGTTGAAGAGGGGTTTGATGCCAAAAAGGATGGTCTCATATCCTCTAGGGGTTAATACTCCAAACTAGTGGGGAGATAAGTGTTTTTGAAATGGCCCCCGAAGCTGTAGGACAATGGAATGACTTATACGTCAAAGAAACACCTTGCCTATGGCAATAGGACAAAGACCTTAAATGTCGTTTGCCATTGCCAATAATCTATTAGCCCCCAACACTAAGGCCACTAACCTAGGGATATCACCACAAGCAACAATAAAAGTAGGTTGAAATAGTTTTGAAAACCTTGGGGATGGGTCCTTTAGTATGAAGCATCCTGAGAGATGTTCATAAACCATTTCAAATAGTCCACATGAAAACAAGTGGGGAGTAGTGGCTAAAGCCTGTGCAAACAAAGTCTTATCCAAGACAAATGTATGCTTAGGCTAATAGTAAAAATAAGTGGAGGGACATGGTTTAATGGAAGGGGGTGTAGTTAACGTAGAACTATAATGGTGTCTTTTGAGGTAATAGCTTGTGTCATGGGCTAAAGGGCTATAGTAATGCGATTATATTCTCTGGCTCTACCTAAAGTTAAACATTGACGAAATTATACTTTAAGCCATTCTAATTATTTAAAACTATATTTTAGGTTATTTTACCCTGGGTTATTATAGCTTAAAACAACATAAAATAAATTTAAAACACTAGCAAAAATTAATATTTTGCAACCATCAATTTTGTGACTACACGTTGCTTTGTGTCATTTACAATTATTCTTAAAACTACTAACTACCTTTGAATTTCTATGACTATTTTATGATCACATTACAACTATTGTGAGCTTCATCCTTCCATTTGAATGATTTTAATGTGTATTTTTTTTCAAGAACATGATAATATATTTATGCATAAGGTTTAAAATATTTTTAAAACTTAGTTTTGAAGTTCCATTAAGGTGATAACATATGTTAAAATTGTGTAAATGTACTAAAGGTATATTAAGGTTATTACTATTGTATTAAAAACATTAATAATGGTTAAACTAAAGGTGTCAAATATTAACCAAACTTTAATCAAATTTTAATCAAGGGTTAAAAAAAATAGTTTAATGTAAACCAAAATTTATTTTAACCAATGTTTTTTCTAATGTTTAATCAAGTTTTAGTTTAACTAAAGTTTTGCCAAGGTTTAATCAAGTGTTAGTTTTTTTTATTAATGTTTATCAAAGGTTTAGACAAGTTTGAGTTTAGCCAACATTTTTACCAAGATTTAGTTTAACTAGGGTTTAGCCTAGATCTCATGTGGCATATTTGGTTTAGGCATTAATCCTATGTGGGCCTAGTCAACTAGGTGCAATGTAGACTACTTCAGTTAATAAACAAACTTAATTAATAGATAGTAAATTTAGTTGATAGATCATAAATTAAACTAAGTAATAATTGGTAGATAATACATAAGTTAATAGGTTAAGTTAAGTATTAGTCGGTAAGTAGTACCTTAAGTTAGTTAGATTGGTTAAACCTTCCATAAACATTGACAAAAATAGGTAAATAAGTAATTAATAAAATAAGCCTAAAGTAAGTAGGTAGGTGGATTCTACTTTGACCCTAAACTATGAATGGGGCAAAGGGTTGACTGGAGAAAAAATTGCAGTAGTACTTTTTGTACTGACTGCATTTAATTCTTTGGCACCATGCCCCCAAACGACTTTAATGCCAGATCTTTTTGTAGTGGATCAATTTTTAAACAAGAACTCAAGGGGATGTTCGCTTAGTTCCCTCTATATTTTACTTTAAAGTGGCATAAATACCTCAAGATGACCATTATCACTTTATATTATACTTCACAGTGTGGGCTCACACAAAAATGATTAGTGAATTTCCATCGGAAAAGTCTTTGGATGAGTTTGGGAAGCTCTTGGAATTTTCATTGTTATGGACCCTTTCTCTAGTATGAAAGAATCCAAAATCCTTCAAGATGTCATCTACTTCTATAATATCCTTGGGTGGTCGTCCTTTAGGGGTCGAAGTGCAATGATGGCCTTAGGTGACAAAACCCAGTTTTGGTCCCCCTTTTGTTTTCTGTGTATTGGAGTTATCCAGAAAGTCACCCTGTCTTTGGGCCTGTTTCCACTCCCTATCCCCTCTTTCAGTGATATCCACGAAGAAGGGAAATTTTAATACATTTAATGCACAAGGTTCGAGAGTAATTGTAGTAGTTGTACAGGTAGGAGCAGTAACACCATCCCTCTGCTGAGTCGGACACTGCAACTTTCTGCCCACCAAGAATGGGAAGGAAATAAAACATATATTAAAGGATAATGGGAAGGAAATAAACCAGGAGTTGCACACCATCCTTCTGCTGAGTCGGACACTGCAGTTTTCTGCCCACCAAGAATGGGAAAGAAATAAACCAAGAATGGCTTATTTTCAGAAAGTTTGGATGAGTTCGAAATTTGCCGGTTCTGATGGTGAGCAAGTCCAATTTGTGGAAGACTTTGAAGAGCTTGCCGATCTTGAAAAGTTTCTGGAGTATGAAGATCAGTTGCACCTAGAGATAATATATGTTATTCCTTTTTACAGGAGCACACACCTTAGGTGTTGCTGAGTGCCAATTCTTCCTAGACCGTCTCTACAACTTCTTGGGCACGGGGCTGCCTGATCTCGACTTGGACTTGACGTACGGCAATTACCTCCGCAACATTTGTCCTGACATAACTAACTCCTTAGACCTCTGCTTACCAACGTGGTGCTGGACTTCAGTTCATAGTTTACATGGGAGCTGAGCTACTTCAAGAACGTGGGATCAGTTCCAATTTTGTTGTTGATGCAGAGCAATCAAGAGGAAGCTACTCGAGAATTATTGGATGTGGATATTGAGGACGGTAGGACTCTTGGACTTTCCTGAGCTCTTTCTTTTTTTTGTTCTTTTCTATGTCCAGTCGGAGTCAAGTCGCACTTTTTATGAAGCTTTGTTTTGGCCTCCTTCAAAATTTGGCAATGAATTGCTGATGATGATGAGAGAACATGAAAGTAGATATCAAAAGTTTGCTTGCCCATAAATAGTGTGGGTTTCTTCAACTGCTATGCCTATTATCACATATTATGTTCATATATCAAACGACAAGTGGACGTATTGATGATTGATCCATATTTTTATTGCGCAAAATATGACCGACCACTGGGGTCCTTTCGAAGAACTTGATTTTTATTTTGGGCTTCTATGTTGGGGAATGCCCCAATGTTTTAAAAAAAATTGGTTGTGGCTTAATTTTTTATGTTGGGGACTGCCCAAGGTTGTAGAAATATTCTTTGGCTCATCCATGTGATTCCTTTTGGAGGAAAAAACTATGATTGCACCCCTTCTTAATTAGTACGATGATGGATAATTACCTTCGGTTTATAATGGGGGTGTCTGTTTGGGCTGGAATCGGTGACCCACCATTTTGGAAGTAAATTATTTATGTGGCCCATCGGAAGGATTAGTGTGGTATAGTTTCTTTCTGGAGGGGGTCAGGTGTCTCTGCATTCCCCATGTATTTCGTAAGGCATTATCAATAACCCCTCATTTTGTATCGCTATGTTGTTTGCTTCGATCGACTTCAATGTATATAAATTGTACGAAAGAGGGGGGAAGGGTCAAAATGAAACATCACAAAACATGTTTTTATTTTGGGAAGAAACCATGTTTCGACTTCTATGTTATGGGAGGCCCCCATATTCCAAACATATTTCGGTGGTGGCTTCATCCTATGGCTATTTCGGAGATTTTTACATTAAAAAAATTGCGTCTGCACTTGCGTTTGGGCGGACGGGGGGGGGTGATTTTTGTTCTTTGTTTATTCCTGATCTGTTCTTAAGCTGTTCCCTGATATGTTCCCAATAGCGCCTCCTTTTAATCCCATATTCTTTTCGCCATGGTTCAAGTTCTATACATATAAGTTGTGAAAGGGGTGCCCAGAGGAAGCATGACAAAGTCTGCTTCTATTTTGGGGGAGGGAAACATATTTATGCTTTTATGTTGGGGCTGTCTTTTCTTCCAAAAACGTTTGTGATGGTTCCATCACATGGTTCCTTTTTTTTTCTTAAATGATTAAATCCTTTTTGTGGATGATTATTATCCTTGATTTAATCATCCGTGGGTGCCCAGGTATGAAACCGAAATATATGGTGACTCATAACAATTAGTTATGGGGACCCCCAAATTTCAATTTTTTCCTTTTCTCATGCACATCTTTGATTTGCCCATCACAAAAAATGAATGGTATATATAATTTATACCTCAAGGATTGCATCCAAAGTGTCCAAGGTAATAAATATTTTTGGAGGGGCAATGGTGGGTTAAAAGGGTAATAATA
>Ga0116231_10006302_pt1 | contig 22753 bp, 21 predicted proteins | sample S1TSphgellanicum_2_FD_89695 | JGI IMG/M metagenome (GOLD analysis project Ga0116231, IMG submission 89695) | Host-associated microbial communities from peat moss isolated from Minnesota, USA - S1T2_Fd - Sphagnum magellanicum MG | ecosystem: Host-associated > Plants > Peat moss > Unclassified...
TGTATGGGGAGGGGTGGGGGGGGAGAGAGGGTGGGAGTGAAAAAACACCGGATAAGTAAAAGGTGGGGTCCACTGCCGTTAGATCCGGGATCTGACGTGCAGGAATAGAGGAAGGAAGTAATGAGGAAGCTCAGAGTTTTTTCCTTCTTATTAAATCCCATCGTCTTCATCCTCATCACTTTTGCGGCCCCCCCCTTCTCTCTCTCTCTCTCTCTCAGTTCCAGTTTCTTGCATCAATTTTCCATCTCTCTCTTCTTTCTTTCTTGTTGTTGTTTAGCTGCAAAAGAATTCAATTTCAGGGAGATTGCTTAGCTTTTTGTTTGTCTCCCTGAAGTGTTGTTGCTGTTGTTTTATTTTGTTCTGTTTTCAGTTTTGTGTTGTTTTGGTGTTGGTGGTGGTGGTATTGTCGTTGTTAAAACCAGGGAGGGACTTTGCTTCTTCTTCTTCTTGCCTTATCAAAGGAAGGTAGGTCTTCTTCTTCTTCTTCTTCTCTCATCAAACTCCTCTTTTTCTTCTTCATTGGCGTGTTTTTTTGGGGTGTGTGTTTTTTTTTGTTTTTGGGTGTCAGTGATTTTTGTTTGTTTTCTAGGTGTAAGTGTGTGTGTGTGTGTGTGTGTTTTGGGGAAGTTTTGGGTCGGGAATAATTTTGTTGTTGGGTATTTTGGAGTTCTCAGGCTTTTGTAGTTACAACACCCGTTTGTGTTTTTTTCATTGTGTCCATAATGTGCTGGTTTGGGTTTTGGGTGGTTTTGAGGAAAGATGATTGAGAAGCAATAAAGCAGTTAGTCTCTCCTCACATCCTCACATCATCATCATCATCATCATCACTGGCAGTCGAAAGTTTTTCCTTTGCAAGCAATCTGTATGTCTGTCTGTCTTGTGGGGATCACTTTGTTTTTGGTTTTGACAATTGGAGCAGAGCTTACTTGCACAAGCAGTGCAAGGATTTCTTCACCTGCCAAGAGTTGGAGTTGTTGTTGTTGCATCATCTAACATGCTGTGTTTTTTTCTTTCCGGGTTTGGTGCTTCTGGGTGGGGGTTATCTTTCAAACATCTATGTGATTGTGGATCATGAACCTGTGACTGTTATTTTCAGGGAGGATTTGGATTTGAAAGCTGCAGCAGCTGAGTAAATGTTTGTTTGGGGGATTTTGGAGGATGGCAGGTAATGGTGGATGCAAAAGGAAGGCAACAACAACAGTTAAACATTGCAGTAGCAGTAGTACGAGGAGGAACATATCTGGTGGAAGCAGGAATTGTTGATTCAAGTATTTGGAGCGGAAAGGGGAAAAAAAAAAGAAAAGAAGGGAGGGAGGGGTTTCCTGAGCTGCTTCTGGTTTCCTCATGTGCTGCCTAATCTTGAAGAGGAACAAGGGGAAATTAAGAGAGACAAGTAGAGGTTACAATTGCAGACACACTAAAGTCACTGATTAGGCGAAAAAGGAAGAGGGGTGGGGGGGAAAGACCATGGAGAGAATCTCTTCTATTGATGATATTCTGGGGACTTATTGGAAGCTTGATCCACAAGGTGAGGGACAAAACACTGGAGCTGCTGCAGGTGTGCCTCCTCTTCTGCATGGAGCTTCAGAAGCTTTGAAGTTGGGGTTGTCTTATGGGGATGACAAGGTGGGGGCCGTGATGAACCGCAGTGCATCTGAGTGGGCCTTCCAAGAGTTTCTGAAAGAGCATATGGCAGCAGCAGCAGCAAGTGTGACTGCTGCACCCCAGTTAGGATATGGCAGAAAACCTGTAATTTATGAGGAGAGTGAAGACGACGAGAAGGAGGCTGAGAGTGATGAAGTTTCAGGTGCATCTGCTGCTGCTGCTGCTGCCCCTCATGTCATAGCTGCTCCAGATCAAGAGGTGATGAGACCCAGCAGCAGCAGGAGGATTATGGCTGATGATGTTGAAGTCACAGGTGCATTGAATCCCTTGTTTTCTGGTTTGCGGGATGAAGTGAATTGTGGTGATCAGACGAGTAACCCACAAGAGTACGAGCATTTTCTCAAGTATAAGCTGGACTTGGCTTGTGCAGCCGTAGCCCTCACTCGGGTCTGTCACCTAACCTTCTCATTTTGTTTCCGTTTCAAGCTGCAAAAATTTGGACACCAACCTGCCAGAGAAAAATGGAAAAACAATGCACAGGGCTGCTGCTTGGGTGAAGGCTTTTTCTGTGTGTATTATTGCTATTTTTCCAGCACATGTTTCCACTGTCTGACAGTAGCAAATGGATTTGGTGTGGGATGGCTCATGTGTGTAAGCAGCCAATTACAGGAGGTGGTCTAAAACTGAGGAGTGCTGCAGCACAACATCCAATACCAGCAACTGATGCCTCTTGTAAGTCTATTGAAAAGAAAATTATGCCCTTTCCTGTTCCGATTCAAATGTGTTCTGGTTTGTGTTACAAATCCTGTAATTGTTAAGCAGGTTTGTTTTGCTCAAAAGATCTCCTAAATTCTACACCTTTCCTTGGTTGCCATTCCTTTGTAACAACATTGTTACATGTAGGCACTATGGTTCCAGTGCCAGAATAGTCCTGGTAATGGTGGGAGTTTGATATTTTTGCTTTATGGCTTTCATAACTGTGGCCTGTGTTTGGGAAGAGCATCAGCAAGCAACCTTTAGTGTTTATATAATTCAAAGTGTTATCTTGTGTAGGTGGAGTGGATACAGTACAGAGAACATCTGCAGGGCCAATTGGGATTCCAGCATTGCCTCCAAAGCCACAGTGTGGGGCAGCTTCTGCAGTGCCACAAAGAAAAACCCGACCCATTACAAGCGGGTCAGAGATTTCAGACGATGACCCTGAGATTGAGCATGGCCACAACATGAAACCTGGTGATGAAAAGCGGGTCAGGAGGTATGGTACAATGTGCTTTCCAAAGAATCAGCATTAACAGTTCCTAGATCAAAGTAAAAAACTTCAAAGGTGTCCAAATCATTACCAGACCCTGAAAATGAGTACATTTGCAGCTTAAAAGACAGTCCTTCTGCTGCAACTTAAAAATCTGACAAATGGGTCAGTCAAATGAATTGGAGACATTTGATGATGTGTCTATGGTGCTCCCTTGTATTTGGAAAGTGTGGAACTGCCACTGTAGGCAAAAGTTGGCTGGTTGTAGGGATTGTTGTAGGCACCTGATGATACCTGAGAAAAGATTTGTAGTCTTTTTGTGTTGTTCTGTCAGTGGATTTTGAAGTTCCACTCTGTTGTCAGGATATTTTTGTCATGTCTTGCTGTGATGCTAAGTCTGAAATTGTGATTTTGTGAAATGGATGTTGCAGGATGTTGTCCAATAGGGAGTCAGCACGGCGGTCCCGCAGGCGGAAACAAGCACATCTTAGTGAGCTTGAGATGCAGGTTGCCCAGTTACGTGTTGAGAATACGACCCTCGTGAAGCGGTTGACAGACATAAGTCACAAGTTTAATGAAGCTGCTGTTGATAACCGTGTCCTGAAATCTGATGTGGAGGCATTGCGTGCCAAGGTTAGTCTATTCTCCTCTTTCCCCCCCTTACCCCAGCAGCCTGAAATAAGGTCCTAAATAATGCTGCTGGTTATGACCAGGATCTGTTACAACCTTTCACAACCTTAGTGTGATATATGACAATTTTAGAACTCTAGCTTTCTGGGATTGTTGAATATGCATGCATGGGTGTACGAACTGGAAGTTGATGCCAATTTGTGAGCATTGCAGGTAAAGATGGCTGAAGATCTGGTACGAACTACCCAGGCACGCATGAATGCACCACAAGGGGGTGTGAGATATGGAACAGGGGGTGGGTATGTCATGGGCTCTGGAGCTGATGCAGGAGCGTACATGGAGCAGCAACAGGGCAATACTACTGAAGGGTGTAAAATGGGCCGCACACCATCAATGCAGCGGGTAGCCAGTTTGGAGCATTTGCAGAAGAGGAGTCGGGTGGGTGGCTCTTGCAACATGGCGTCCTGGGCTAGTGGCTGGGACTTTGAAGGCCCCTCATTGGTTGATCATCACTTGGGTGGCAACATATACTAGAGGGGTCACACCAAAGCCAGAATATACATTAATTCAAATTCAAGAGATTTTGTTATTTCCATGCCTTGGCTTTATTGCCTACTCCAGGCGCATGGTTCCCAATTTATGAGGATTTGTGCACAAGAGTGCAAGTGGCCACCAGCACCAGCAACAATGATTCATAGAGGCACATGGTTACTCCTACTCTAGGCTTGTAATTTGTAAGAAAATTAGGAATGACAAAGGATGGGAGTGAGTTTTTGGGCCTGTTGCAATTTGCTTTTGGGCCCATTGCCATAAGGTAAACTCCTAATTGGACTATGATGGATATGCAGGCAAAAAGAAAAACTCATGAGTGTATAGGAAGGGTTGCTTGCTGATCCATTTATGATGGTTTAAAACTCAATTTGTGTTTGCAGCAGGAGTCAAATAGATATTTGAGCTAGAGAGATTATCTGTGTCATCTGTGCTTGTATGTATGACATCAAGTTGGGCACAACCATTGTGGGTGAGTTTGCAATGGGCTCAAAACAAGATCTATGGGTGTGTGATCAACACAAAGATAGGAGGAGGAAGGCATGTTAATGTGTTTGATTTTGTGGACAAGGCACATCATATTCATAATATTTTTATCAGTATTAATGGTTGTTAAATTCCTAGTTTAAGTGTTTCATCCATTAGTGGCTCATGTTGGCTGTTAAAGAAAGCAAGTTTGGCTATGGTATCTGACTGCCAGCTTATGCTCTCACTTATATTGCCTGATGCTACTGAATTAGTATCAGAGTTTTGGAACAGACCCAAGATAGGATAGGTGGTTATTTTCTGGGTTGTATGTTTGGTTATGCTACTTCTGCTGTACAGCGCTGGACACATTCCCTCCTGCAATACTGGGATTGACACATTCCCAGGTGGAATGGGTCCTCCTGGATCAGTTCAATAATACAGAAATAGCCATCAAATTTTCTTAGTGTATATTAAGGATGATTTATGTTGATAACTTTGTAGCATCCTTTGCCAGGCCGTGCAAAGGACCTTAACAGAGTTTTTCAAGGACTTCTCCAGATTTCGGTATCCAGCTCCCAGCAGGCTCCTTGCAGGAAAACTTCAATGACAGCATATATGTATGAAGGTTGTGTGGGTATTTGAATTTGTTCATAAGTCCCAGTTCTGGTTCTTTAAAAACTGCAAATTGAAGAACCACCAGTTCTGGCTATTTCCAAAAAACTCAAAGAACCTGCCATTTCCATGAAAGAACCATGGGTTTCTGGCAGGCTCTTTCATTACGCATCACTTTGGCTTTGAAGCATCTCCTTGGTATCGGCATTATTACTAGTATTATTATTAGAGAATGCTGGTTAAAGATCAGAACTGGTTCTCTTCTGATTCTCTGAGAAGACAGGTTATGAGTTCAAAAAGACTGCTCTGATAACTGGAGTTGAAGGTGGGTTTGGTGCCATTTGTGTGTTAGGCAAGGCCCTGGGAGCATGGCCAAAGGCCACAGTGAACCAGCACCCACCAGTGCACCATCCACTGGATGCTTGTCATTACTCAGTTGTGGATGATCCTCAACTGAGTTGCTACCCGGTTTCATCTTGGTAACCCATTCTATAAGAAGTAGGTCTACCATATAGACAGGTAGGTAACAAAATAGGGGACTACTAGGTAAGTAGATAGTTTATACATAGTAGGTAGGGGCTGTTTTTACTACCTACCTAGCTGGTAGGTAGTAAACAAAGCAACTGAGCTAACCACCATGGTTAACTAGGGAACTGGAACCCAACAGAAAACTGTTCCCTCATCACATATCATCCATCCTTGATGGTGCACTGGTGGGTGCTGGTTCACTGTGGCCTGGCCTTTGCATCTGGGACCTGGGGCTCTGCCTTCGGGCCTTATACCTAAAGGCCCTGGTCCAAATTTTGCCCTGATCCAAGCATCTCCGGCGGTGCTTAGCATGCAAGCCGGCAAAAATATTTTTCACATCCAAGTTTAGTTATTGTATTTTTTGCAACCCCACCCATAAAACTAAAACTGGGTTAGCGAATACGTGGGGAACTACTAATAGCGAACCACCTGGGCCAATCATGATAGGCCAATCACTGAAACACTGAGCAGCAATCAGATCATATTTATTACATTCTTTTGTGCACCCGTGCACAGCGTTGCTGTGCCTTGCACCGCGCACTTTGCAATTTTGCTGAGCCAAAACAATTTTGGTGAGCTAAACCGGCATATTTTGACTTTTCTTCATCCAATTTCACTGTGCAGATCACATATGGAGCACCGCTAGAGATGCTCTGATCCTCCTGAGTTTACAGTAAATTATGTTTTAGGATTCTTTATCGTGTACTGAAATATAAGGGCAGCTTCAACACATGTTAATTTCCATGTTGATAGGTAAAGAAAGAGATGAAATAGTTATAAAAATAAGAGATAATTATTAAGGAAACTAGTGAGATAGTTATAAGGATACAAGATTCTTATTAGGAAGGAAGTGAGATAGTTATACTTGAAAATGTCCCTGAAATTGTCCAAGAATGACCATACCAAATCGATAAGAAGCTTATGAAAAATTATTAAAAATCACCCATATACCAGTTCCTCAAAAAAATTATCACTGGATTGAATTATGGTCAAAAATAGAATATTTTCAAAAAATAATAATTTTTAAATTTTACTTCACAAAATTTCGATTTTTAACCCAGAAATTATTTTTTCAAATTTTCAACATTTTTAAAAATAATATAATTAGTGTCAAAGCTGCCAAGGTACTATGCTATAGGGGAAGGCCCCATACATGGGAATGGTATAGGGTCCCTTCCATTGATGAAAGAATGCCTACACAACACTGGCCTACACTTGCAATGACATATTTTTGGACAAACTTTCACAAAACCGTGACCTTATTAAAAAAAACATGGAAAAGGAATATTTTGTCACTGAATTGTCATTCCTTGAAAAGAAAGAGAAAATGAAATTTTCAATTTTTTCTTCCTTTCTGGAGAAAAATTCCCCACATTACGACATAATTTATTTATTTTTGGAGCAAAATTTGAAGCTTTTTTCTGCAATTTGGATTTTTTTTTATAGATGTGCTGCCAATTAGAGACTTGTCAATGCCATGTTCTCCATATATATACAAAAAATAATTAAGAATTCTAATTAAGGCACATTCACACTTGGTGTTAGGGACTCTAGGGTTGAGTCCTGTAACACACCATGCTAGCCATTTAGGACTTAAACCTAGTTGCCATGAAAATTTTATGTTAAGCTAGCAAGCACATAACATTGAGCTATGGCCCATTTCACACTGGGTGCCACCTAGGATGCCACCTAGATTTTCATTTAACACTGACTTAACATGGAGTGTGAAATGCACCATTACTTACCTATCTACCTACTAGTTGCAGCTGCTGAAACAATCCTCAAGTGACTGTATTGTATATTAACTACCTACCACCTGTTTTGGTCCCTGTGCAAATTCCTTAACTCGGAAATTCCTTTCTACCTACCTACCTGATGCAGTTGCTGAAACAACCCTCTCTCAAGAGTAGTATTGTATATTAACTACCTACCATCTGTTTTGTTTATGTCCCTTGCAAATTCCACCTGTAAATTAACTACCTACCACCTGTTTTATTTTTCCCTTTTCTTTTTCCTTTGCAAATTCCCTCGTTCTTTCCCTTCCTTGTTGCAGGAGCAGCTTGCCTGCGCGGTCTGCAGCTTCTTCTTCGCAGGACCGTGCCGAGGTCGACAACGGGGAGACGTTCGCAGAACTCCCTCAGAAGAAGCAGCGACACCGGAGGATAACAACAACAAGAAGAAGAGAAGCACGTGGAGCTAATTTTTTTTGAAGATCAGCTTCTTCTCCGGAGGAGAAGCAACAGGAGGAGATGAAAGAATTGAAAGTCAGGTCAAACATCCCAGGATTCCCGCCTTCTTATGGTCTTAACCGAATTGTTCGAATTTGAAGAAGTCGTCGTCCTCGTCCTCGTCAGCGGGCAAGCGAGTGGTCGTCGGTACTCGCAACCACCCCGACCGTTCGCGTCCTTGACTTTACATTCACCATTTGTCACAGTGCTCATGGCTGCCGTCACCGATAGTACGTACATCTCCGATACCTGCCAGCCTCTTTCGTCCTACTTCTTTTTCTTCGCATTTTCCGTTTCCGCACAGTTGGGGCAAGGCTTCAAATTCCGGAACAATTAGGGTTGTTCCAAGCTGTTTGTTTGTAGTATGGAGGTGGGAGAAGAGGGAAGGTTTTGCCAAGCAGGTGATCAGCATGAATTCTTCTTCTTCTTCTTCCAGGAATCACGCCCGGCTCGACGCTAGGTACTCTCATTCCGCATTGAGTTTTTTTTGTTTTTTTCCTTTTCAAGTTCTGAATTTTGTTGCCATGGCACACATGATGATGATGATCCTCGGGAAGAACGAGATGAATTTCCAATCTATTGTTTTGGTTGAAGACATGGTGAGTAGTGAGGTTAAGAATTGCTCCTTGCCGAGATTTGAATTTCCTTCTTGATGAGAATTGCTGCAAGCACGCATAGATCTTCCTTCCTTCTTCTTCTTTGGTATCATGGTAGCTCATCAGCAAATGGACATGGAAATCTGTGAGGAATTCTATCCCATTGACACATGTGGAAGACTGAAAGAGATAGGAGATTGTTGCGGACTTGGAATCTCTCTCTCTCTCTCTCTCTCTCTCTGTGTAATTATTATGTGCCTTGGTAATGACAATCCAGTGTCAGACACCAAATCCATGTACTGGTTGTTCTTTCTTATGTTGGCAACAACATGCCAACCACATAGCAAATTCTCCACTGTCATGTTTTTTACAGTTTTGGTGACTGCATGTTTCTGTATATCATGTACTTGATTGTTTCTGCAGAGTAGCGCCTGAGTTCATGGTGAAAGGAAAGCAAAGCGTCAAGTACCATCGGTTTCAGAGTTCCAGATCAGTTGAAAGGAGTCCAAGTTTACCTGAGGAGAATATTTGTAATGCGTGTTCTGGATCGGGGTCACCACTTTTCCACTCAGTGAACTGCAAGAAGAGCAATTGTCAGGCTTTGGAAGTTGGTGTTGTGTCCTTACAAGATAAAAATGACCTGGAAAGCTTGAAGTAAATTTGCATAACATTTAGCTTCCAAGAGTTTCAAGCTATTGTGTGCAAATGTAACTATTGTTTTCAATTACCTAGACACACAATCTGGTCTGCAATCTGAGCAGTGGTTAAGCTTTGATCCTGTCCACAGTTTGTTCCACAGATATTTCTGGCTGAATAGATTGATGACAGTTGTTTATGCTTCTGTGCTTTCACAAGCATTTTTTGCACATGTGTACTAATTTCTCTGTTGGTTCAGGACAAAGCAGAACAGGCAGACATGGCTATTTGGCACAGTGTTGAATCCTCGCAGCAGTAGCATTCGACGATATAACCGATGGCTACTGATTTCATGTGTTGTTGGAGTGGCAGTTGATCCACTGTTTCTGTCACTTCTTGCTATCAACAGACAGTTGGCATGTCTGTACGTGCAGAAGGGTTATGCACTTGCAGTACTCTTGCTACGGGGCATGGTGGACTTGATGTATCTGTGGCATATGTGGCTGCAATTAAAGCTGGCATATGTGTCCAAAAAGTCCTTGGTCCTTGGACGGGGCGAACTTGTGTGGGATGCACGTCAGATTGCTTGGCACTATCTTTGCCCCTTGCGAAGGTTTTGGTTTGATGTCTTTGTGATCCTTCCAGTGCCTCAGGTAAGCAATACTAAGCTTGGGTAAGTGCACACACTTTCCAGTCTTCATTTTGCAAGGCTTTGCTCCGGCTCAAACACAAATCGTGAGCTTGATGCATGGTTAGAGATCTGGTGATGGGTTTGTGGGTTCTGCACTCTGAATGACTGTGATCCAAATTGTGTGCCAACAGGTGATGGTGCTGTTTGTTGTGCCACACTTACTGGAACAAGGTGGATCAACTGCACGCATTATGGATTTTGAGCTACTTGCTTTTTTGTTTCAATACATTCCCAAGCTCCTGCATTTTGTGCTTCTTGGTTGGCGCCTGCAGCGGGTGACTGGTTATATTTTTGGGTCTGCTTCCTGGGGCTTTGTGTTGAACTTGGCAGCCTACTTCTGTGCTGCTCATGTGAGAGAACAATCCTATCCCTTGTTTGTTTGGACTCTTCTGCCATACTAAATATAGTTGTCTTGCTCTGCATAGGCAGCATTAAAAAGTTGTGAAAAATTCTTCCTCCTGTCTTGTCAATTAGAGATTATATGCAAGGATTTATCTTCTCAAATGCCTGCAGATACAACTTTGATACTTTGTTGGAGATTTAAGTGTTCTTTTCCTTCCTTTTCTGTAGCTGATTTTGATCTCTGTATCTGTCTTCATTTCAGTGCTGGTATTGACTTCTTCTGTAGTGTGTGCCTCTTAAGCTCATGTGGCTATGTTTCTTCAGGTTGCTGGTTCTGTATGGTACCTTCTGACTGTGCAACGAGTTGAGTCATGCATACACGTTCAGTGTGCGAGCATGCCAAATTGCAACTCTTCTTACATGGGTTGTCCAGTACCAATAGCATTTAGCAAGCAGCCTCTTGATGATATCAACCAAGTAGCTTGGGCAGAGAATTCCAATGTCACCAGCTGCCTCGCTGGCAGTGGCCCTTTCAACTTTGGTATTTATGGTCTGTCTGTACCACTTGTGACAGATGTGATTCCTGTGAACAAGATTCTGCTTCCCCTTTTCTGGGGTGTGATGACAATGAGGTATGTCAGCTCTCAGTTTATGGTTGAAATTGAGAGTCTGGTTGGTTGTTAACAGCTCATCCATCTTGCATTCCTATTTTATTAGTCAACATTATTGCACAATCTGGGCATTCTTTTGGCAAATTCAAATCCTTCTCAAGCTTGTCCAGAACTGATAATTTTGCAAACCTGGATATGTTCGGCAGCTCTTTTGGCAATGCATTGACGCCCACTGACCACACACTTGAGGTGGTTTTTAGCATTCTTGTCATCACTTGTGGATTGCTTCTGTTCACAATGCTGATTGGAAATATCCAGGTGGGCCTCCTCCTCCTTGGCCATTGCTGCCATTTGTCCAACTTTTTGTGCACTCAAATAGCCAAATCATGGCTCCTGCAACTTCTGTCTGTACACCTTTGTTTTGCACCCCATGAAGTATGGGTTGCGAGAGCAGTGGTCATTCAATAACTTCTAGTATGTTGGCTCATTAGGTGTTTCTTCATTCAATGACTTCGAAGAAAGAACAGTCGCAGTTGCGGATCCGTGATCTAGAGTGGTGGATGCGAAGACGGCAGTTGCCTGTCCGGCTGCGACAGCGGGTGTGCAAGTACAACCGCCAGAAATGGGCAGCAACTCGTGGTATAGATGAAGAGGCTACTGTGCAAGACCTGCCTGAGGGCCTTCGTCGTGACATAAAGCGCCACCTCTGCCTTGATCTTGTCCGCCAGGTAACATGAATTTCTTTTCCCTCACTTCAATACAGGATCACATACTTCATAAGTAATAAAAAAGGATTAGGATTTGTCTCATTTCTGGCAAAGTTGTTTCTGTCAATTGTGCAGGTACCATTGTTCCAGCAGATGGATGATCTAGTGCTCAACAACATCTGTGAGCGTCTGAAGCCTGGTCTCTTCATCAAAGATGAGATAGTTGGTGCCTTAACCCAAAAGCTCATAGTTATTGGTTGATGTGTGCTCATTGTTCCATGATATTTTTACTGGAGAGGATGTTTAGGAGTTGTACAGTGGGAATCTAGGATAGGCAACTCAACTTATATATCATTTTGGCTTTTCATACATGTTTTGTATTCAACTTGTGCTCTCTTGCTGGCTCTCAGTGCTTTTGTTTAGTGGTAGCCAGGATTTTTTAGATTCGTTTTATTTCATGCACAAAGTTGTATCATAATAGATACACACAAGGTGTAAGACAACAACCTAACCATACACATATGGGAAAATTGGATGTGTTCCATACTTCCCTTAGAGTATTTCGAGTACAAGGAGTTTGAGGATTGACAGGAAATGGCTTGAAACTGATTCACAGAAATTTGACACAAGCAGGTGCTGAGTGAGGGAGATCCAGTGTGGCGAATGCTGTTTATTGTACGGGGCCACATGCAGAGCTCATATCGGCTGCGACACAACAACAGGACCACCATCTGCATGCTTGGCCCAGGTAACTTCTGTGGGGATGAGCTTATCTCATGGTGCCTCAGCACACCATTGAAGGATAGTTTACCCCTCTCAACAGTAACTTTAACAACAGTAGACATGACTGAGGTGTTTGGGTTGGATGCCCAAGACCTTAAGTACATCACAGAACACTTCAGCCACAAGTTTGCCAATGACAAGCTGAAACGCACTGTGCGGTTCTACTCCTCCAGCTGGCGCATGTGGGCAGCTGTCACTATTCAGCTTGCATGGCGACGCCACAAAGCTCGTCGCATTCCCAACATGTCTGGACCTCTGAATCTTGCTGAGGTGTCTCTTGCTCCCAACTATGCTTTGAGGGGCTCTATTCTTTCACAGTCTCAAAGAGACCGACTACGTCTGTACACTGCAATGTTCACCTCACCAAAACCCCAAGATCTTGTGGAGTAGATGTAAGGTTTGTACTCTTCACATATTCATAAACAAGAATCTTTCTGGATAGTGCCGTTGCTATGGATGTATGCTGCCAGGAGAGGAGCTTGTTACTGTACATTTTCCATGTGATCATGGAATGTGATTTTGGTGTGCATGTTAGAGGTCATATCCACTTGCAAATATTGAATCATTCAAAACATGTCACTGAATGTCACCAGACCAGACTACCTCTTCATACTCCATGTCTACTTGGACATCTATGTGAAAGCTTTAGGGAGGATATGCTTCCACACCTGCAGCTTGTGGCATCCAAGGATTGGCATGTTCTGATGGTAGAGAAACTCCTAACTTGAAGACAAATCAAAATCTGACAACTTCACTAACTGGATCAAAAGACAAGACTGCAAAGGATAGAGTTTGAGTTTGTAATTGAAACACACCTATCAACCTGTAAACCGTTTTCCTTCAACTGAACTTCACCACAACTTTCAACAATCCCCGGCAAAACTTATCTTCCATTTTGAGATACTTTGGAACCAAATTTTTTACTGAAATCTCTGCAAAGCCCAAGAGTGAATCTTTCACTGTCACTCTAGAGAGCCTAGTTAAATATTTCTCCCCAAACCCTAGAATAAGTTTTCTTTGGTTTGAACAACTCTAGAGCCATGGTTGAAAGTTTCTCCACAAACTCCAGAATGAATCTTCTTCAAGTTTTAGCAGATTTGGAGCAATACCAAAAAGTTTATCCACAAACACAAAAACGAATCTTCAAATTTGAATGACTTTGAAGCCTAGATTAAATTTTCTCGACAAACCCAAGTATGTTCTTCAATCTTCTCCTGAGTGCCTCTCTCTTTTTTGGGGGTGCAAGGTTGTTGTGGGTGGAGTTTGGTTTTATGTTCATAAATGGTTATTCATAGACCAATTGCCACATTCACATGCTTTCAAATGTAAATTCATAATGTCCTTAATTTGTCCTTTAGTTGGCCTCACTTTATTTTCCTTGGGATTTTGCAATGTGATGTAAACTTCTATGAGTTTTTAATACTGAGACTAAACATCAAGATATATTAGAAAGGACACAAACAAAAACCTACAGGTCTCATGTGGCAATGAAAGGACCTAAAAAGCTTAGCCACTCATCTTTATTCTAGTTGTACATCACAACTAGAGACAAAGAGAGGAAGGGAAGAAGAGAGTTGTATTTGCAAGATGGGCAAGTTGAGTGGTGATGTAGAGGTTGCATATGGCAATTAAGGGACTTAAAAAGCTTTAGTCATTCAGCTTTTTGTTAGTTCTACATCATGACAAGGAATGAAGACAGGAAGGGAAGAAGAGAGTTGTGTTTGCAAGGAGGGCAAGATGAAAGGCAACTCACCAAAGTTCAGTTGTGAACACGATACATAAAATAGAGGACATATGAATCTTTTGTAAAATGATTTGGAAATTCATTGCTTAAAAGCACTGATGATGATAATGGGCCTTATGAACTTTGTTTGTTGAAACTGTATAAACATGTATGAAATCATTACAAGGAGCTAAAGGATTTCAATGACAATGGTTCAAAGTTCAAACTTATCTATCAAGGTCTCCATCCTTGTCCTTTGTCAGTGTGGCCTCTTCAAAGAATAGTTTTAGGGTTTTACCCTACACTGACCTTCAAAAGGGATACAAGAACCAAACCTGATGAAAATTATTAGTATATATGTCTGATACCCTTACAGCATATAAGATTTCAAAGAACCCACCATCATCCAAATTTTCCGATCTAAATAAGGGCGCATCCTGCATTCAGGACTATCAATGGATGAACCCTATCTGCCAATTAAAACAACTCCATACATTGCATATTGTCAACACAACAATCTTGGCATTAGTTCTGGGAAAAAGTTCTGGCAAAGAACAAAAGGGTGTGATAGAAGCAGGCATTGCACAAAAGAACTTTGCCCGGTAGCCATATGTTGCTGTACCCTTACCTCTCCTTGTGAATTGACTGATACTGTTGGGTTCTGCCTAACTCTTTTCATACTGGTGTCTGTCCATACAAAAATGAAAAACCTGAAAGACAAGAACTAAGCTATTACATTGCTTCTAGGCCCTGTCCTGCCATCAACCAACTTCCTGCTTGATCCAGCATTGATTACAGATTTCCTCCTGTTGCTGGAGCACTCTTACTGAATTAAGCTGGGACTCTAAACCTGCCCCCAAGCATAGTAGATCTGAACTCATGATGCTACATGAACTGTAGAAAAGGAGAAGTTGGCTGCTGTCTCATGTTGCTCCGAGATGAATCTACTTCTTTGCATATGAAACAATCATCGGATGGCTGGGTGTGATCTTGAAATTTTGAAGAGCTGAAAGGGCAACTGATGCTTGCATTTCATCCCCAAACTCAACAAATGCAATTCCAGGTTTTGCCTCAATCATGCGAACCTCCTTGAAGCCTGGGAACTGCTGGAAGAGCATCTGGATTGCCAAGCTTGCAGCTTCATGTGGCAGGTTTTGCACAAACAGAAGGCTGTTGGGTGGGGCAGGCACCTCTGGTACCATAGGTCTAGGTACCTGGTACTGCTGCTGAGCCTGCATGGTCATTACAGCCTTTAACTTGATGATGCACACTCTACATTTCTTGACATGATATCTATTTGAGCAAAGAAGATCTGGGAAGCACAAATTATCAGCTGACACATGGACAGAACAAATAATGACCCTTTGAGAAGGCAGCATATAAGGTGGAAGGAAGAGGCTCTCAAATCGGGCCTGCTCCAGGGAGCAACAAAGAATTTGTGGCTCCACAGGTACATGGTTTAGCTTGCCCATGTACATATTGTAAGAAAGGAGAACCTATGAATTACATGTTAAGGTTGAAGGGATGGTATCATCATTAAGGAGTGCCACACAAGGAAGAGTACTCACAGGTACACCATATGGTGGTGGATAGACAGTAGCTGCGGGTGCTGCAGCAATCTCTGCTTGTTGCTCCCGTCGCTTCCTCTCAGCTGCAAAAAGACACATTCAATTGTCACCACCAATGCTTGCAAATGTGTAACGAAGTATCATATTGCAAAGCGCAAGTCCATGAACCCAGACAGATAAGAATGAAACAGTGTGTGATGGCATTTGCAGAGAAAAAGGTGGATTTGATAATACAGCCTGTCATTGAAGATGTGGGTGAATTGTATCTGGGTCTGTGAAGTTTCTTACCCTTCTCCTCTTGCTTTTTCCTCTTCTCTTTAGGAATGTAAGTCCCATCTGCCTTGGTTATTGCATCCGATATTGTCTTGGCATATTGTATTTTCTGCAATAAATTTCAAACAATCTACAATGTCAAATGACCATATCTGATTAAACCCTGGTCTTCAACAGAGACTAGGGACCTCTGGTTAAACAGAAACTGCCCAATAGCAAACACAATGTCAAGAATACAGAGCAGACTCTAAAATGAAAGGGAGTAGGACAGAAGTACTAACCATGGGTTTATCATAGAAAGGAAAACCCTGCATTTGACGAAGTGCATTTGTAGCTGCAGTGACATCATCAAATACCACCCAAGCCTGCCCCCGAAGCTTCAGTGTCTTGCAGGCTACAATGTCCAAAATCTTACCAAACTGAGAAAACACTGCATACAGTGATTTTTTGAGCTCTGCAGACAACAAATATCCCATCCAATACATTTTTCAGCAAGTGTCTTTGATGGTCCTCTTGGCGAAAAACATTCTGACTATGACATTTCTATTGTTTGTGGAAACAAAACAGCCTTTCCCCTCTTTGGTTGTGACACATCTGTGACCCTCAAAACTCTTCAACTGTCACATCCAATCTGCAAGTCTCTCAACTTTCAGAAAATTTCAGATAAACCCTAAAACCTTCCAGCCCTCTGACCATGCTCTATTCCCATAACGAGAAATTTCAATAACAATCAGTTCTGTCTTTAAAACCAACCCCCTGACCATTTAGAGTCATCATCTCATCCTTCCAGAAAGTTGAAGCTTTCTATGAATGCCTAGGCTGCTGGTGATACAGACAGGTTACTTGAGGTTTGCAAAACTCCCCTGCAAATTTCTTCCCATTGGAATTTCCCCCCCTGTTTTCTCAACCGATACACTACTATAACCCAAGCAGAATCACTCTTTAAAAGAACCAGTGCCCTCTCCCATATTGCAAAGAGACTGAAGCACGTCCTCAGTGGGATGATGCAATGCCAACAGACAGCAGCATATCTCCTAAACCCTGCTAACCTAACAAACTGCACATTTCCTGGCAAAGTACACTCCAGCCTAGAAACTAGGGTTTAGGGCTGAGAATGAAAGAACAAACAGATCCTGAAGAGAGAAGGAGATAACAAGACAACATGCACCCATTGCTTTGCATGGAGAAAAAAATTAGATGGGAGAAGGAAGCGGTCAGAAAGAAACAGGATGATGCAATATTAACAGACCAAAGCAGACCTCCTAAACCCTGATGACCCTGAGCACATTTCTTCCTGGCAGCATGCACTCTAGCCTAAAAACTAGTGTTCAGGGCTGAGAATGAAAGAACAAACAGATCCTGAAGAAGAAATCAGATAACAAGACACAAGCACACATTGCTTTGCACAGAGAAAACAATGAGATGGGAGAAGGAGGCGGTCGAAAATAAACCGGGGGGGGGGGGGGGAGAAGAAGAGGGGAGGACAAAAGACGGGGGTTTAGGGCTGGGAATGAAAGAACAAACAGATCCTGAAGAAGAAAGCAGATAACAAGACAACAAACACGCACCCATTGCTTTGCACGGAGTAAAAAATTAGATGTGTGAAGGAGGCGGTCGAAAACAACGGGGGGGGAGAAGAACAAAAGAACAAACAATCCTAAAGAAGAAAGCAGATAACAAGACAACACCCACCCATTGCTTTGCACGGAGCGAAAAATTAGATGGGAGAAGGAGGTGGGTCGGAAAGAAACGGGGCAGAAGAAGAGTGGAGGAATGATGAGAAGCACCTTCTTTCTTGACTTTCTCATTGAGATTGTTGATGTAGATGGTCTGGTTTGGTGGCGTATCTGCTTGCATCATTTTGCCCGTCTGTTGCGCACTGCTTCCAAGCTCCTCGACGGCGGATTTGAAGAATACGGGAAGATGGCTGCGACGCTGCTCGATTACCGCTAGGCCGCCGGTGTTGTTGCCGTTGTGCGCCGCTCTCGTCTTCTTCGCCTTCTCTCCCCTGGACCAGCTTCTCCTCGTCCTTTGGCCTCACACTACTTGCCCTATTCACACTACACATCGCTGACATACCTTTCTTGCATAGGTGGAGGAGATGGATACTGACGTGTCTTGACAGCTCGACCTGAGGGCTACACGTACAGCCGATGCAGCGTTCACACAGTAGTGATGCCTTTACTGAGCATTCTGTATAGGGTAACGGCCAAGGAGTGGGGAGTTTCAGAAGTGCCCGCCCCAGGTGGAGCTGAGGGGTTGAAACTTGAAACTTCCCCGCTCTGAGGGTGTTATCAAGCATAAAAGTAGACTTGATTTTTTATTAAAATTTTCTTTTGTGATCCTTTGTGGGTATTTGGTGGGTATCCACCATTGTGGGGTGGGTATTTGATTTTTTTATAATAGTCAAGTATGGGTTTTTTAAGAAAAACATTTCAAAGAACTGACCAGGTCTGGTCAATTGAGTTTTTAAATTTTTAAAAACCACCTAAAGTAATTTTTTCACAATTGGGGCTTGACGGGTATAAATTGGTAGCAAAGGTTTGCCTATCAATTTAGATGATTATGTAACCCAAGTTATTTAACAAGTGGCTCCACCACAAGAGGCCCTGTCTTGAAAATAAGGTATTACATTTCATGTTCTATTATGAACTCAAGTTATATTGGATGAAAGTTTGTTGGTTTTATGAAAGATCCATGAAAAAAAAAATTCACATTTGTACTAAGAAATCAAATTTTCTAACTTTCTTAGAATTCATAATGGATATTTAGAAATTGAAACCATAGTTCCATTGTCTTTCCTTTAACCAATTTTTAGCAATGTGCATGAGGTATTTTGATGTTTGGAACAAACATCAATATTGAATGGATATAATTTAGATTGAAAAATAATAATTCTTAGTCTCATTTTTATTTTTAAGTTTGAGAATTTAGCAACTTTTTTTTTTGGTGGGTCATATTTTGGGTTTAGGTTTTCAATGAAAGGTATTTTGTTATGGTGTTTGATGGGTGTATATGTGGATAAAAAAATTGTTCAAATTTTGTTTGTCTTGTTATTGATATTTATGATTTTTTTTTGCACATGATCCATGAAAAACAATGTAAAAATACAAATTCAAGCCACAAAGTGCCAACATTTTGGGAGTAATTAATCAAATGGAAAATGCAACATTTACATGCATATAATCACAAACATTACACTTTAAATAAATGGAGACATTACTGGTCATTGGAAGTGTGTTTGGTAATTTGTATGTAATATAAATTGGTTTGTGAAAATTTAACCAATATACTTCTATTACATTAGATTTGCATTCATTTTTAGGGACATTTGCCCATTAGATATGAAACATTTGAAGGTTATGATCATGATTGATGTCTTTGTAATGTTGGCATAAAGAAATTATATTCAAAGCTTGTATAATTACATGAGAATTATGTAAAAAAAATTAATTGAGGAACTAATGGTATCTAAGTTGCAATTGTTTTCAATCTATTCTTTATATGTACTCTTGGATCCACATTAAAAAATTCATGTTGGAAAGGAGCTAACAAAAATAGTTTATCTTTTGTTCAAATGCGGGATAATGTTATATATGTAAACCCATGTTTTTTAACGTTAATGGGATTAAAAACCAATTCATCTAGTGGTAAACATTGAAAACAATGGATAGTTCTTAATGTTGTAAATTAAATTGGAAATTGAATCCTTGTTATGATAAATGATTGGGATTTACCAATTTTTATATCTTTGATGATAGGTTCAATTAATATCCATTTTGATTCAATGTTGTTGTCATAATAATGACTATATTTTTCTCTTATTAGTGTTCCAATTTTAGAATTTTGAAACATTATCCATATAATGGTTTTTTCCTAATATGTTGTTGATGATTTATAAATGCCATCAACTTCATTCACAAGACCAATATATGTTGCATAGTTATTAGCACATAATTCAACCAACATATCTTTTTTTTATATGAATTGTAAAATGCAAACCTGTAATTTTTTTTGGATCATTTGAAAAGTTTATAAGATTGCTAACATGATTGATGGTTAATGTTCATTGCTTTGAAAATAAATGTGGGACCTAATGTGTTACTGAACCCTTTGAAATTGGGATTTGTTACACCTTTCTTCAAAATAGTTGCATTCAACTTTTGCCAAAGTATACATTGGGCTTTTGTGTGTTCAAATTGCATATTGTAAATAATAATAGACGTTATTTTGTAGTAGATTGGGTCATAGACATGGCAAACCATAGTCATCTAGAACACATTTAACATGATCAAACCACCCCCATGTTGTATTTGTCTCACCAAATGAACTCCACACACTACAAGAAAAAATGTCATTTGCAACTAGTCTTTGTGGCTAATATATAATTGCAAGTGACATTTGTGACTAAAAACGTGTCTAGTAGCAAACAAGTCGCCATCAACCCATAGTCACAAACGCACAATGATCTTGTATGCTATAAAATACATGTACATTGATCGTATACATGTATCTAGATAGGTTTTTGTGACTATTCTTACGACTACAATGTAATTACAATGTGCACCAATAACAATGTGAAACAGGGTAGCCCTCAACCAATCATTGCATGCCATGTGCCAATATGGGGTATTTAGGGAAATTTAATAAAAAAATTGAAGGTTTTTTAGATGTTCTTCGATCAAGTTAAATAGATTTTGCCATGTGGCAACCATAGGGTCATATATATCCAATGGAACATCATGTGACCCTTTTTCGTACACGTGTTAAAAATTGGTAATTTTTCACATTGTATATCTAATGTTTTAAATAATGCATGTGTCGATTTTTAAACTCGTCTTAAATATATGGTCTAGTTGTAAGTGCAATGTGAAGTGACTTCTTGTCCCTTTACTCCTGGTTCTACAAGGTGATTATATTCGGATGTACATATGCTATTAATGAAGGGGAATGCAAAGTGTATTTCTAGATATTGAATTGTGTTTATAGTTGAAAACAAATAGTTTGCCTTTTATGCATCACTTATGATTTGGAATTGATAGATATATTTTCAAAATTCAAATTTTCCAAATCCTAGAATTTTATGTTAAACTATCACCCACCTAAACTAACTTCTAAAGAATTGACATAATGTTTAACCTAATAGTAAACCTCTAGTTTTTCAAAACATTGTTACCATCACATATGTTAACCAAATTTAACTTGCATTTAATGGAAAGTTAGTTACAAGGCACACTTGCTTACCAAATCTCAAGCCTTGCACCTAAATTAGTAAAAACTTATGCCATAAAACCCAAGAAGATTTTACGAAAACAAAAAGCTCAACTTGACAATAGACTTCCAATCATTTAAAACGTTGTTGCCTTCACATACACTATTCAAACCCATCTTAGATTAGTTCATTGAAAAGTTAACTACAAGGCATATCAATTTGTCAAATCTCAAACTCTATACTTAAATCAAGAAAAAATTATGCCACAAAACTCGAGAGGTTTTATGAACATTCTCTAAGATTTCAAGCTCCAAATTTACCCCTACTCATTTCCATTCTTTCAAAGGTATTACTATGATCCAATCTATTATCCCTCTTTCCACCATCTACTGAAACGTATTGTTCTTTTTTTCCCAAGGAAAGTTGTAAGAACAAGTTTTCAAATATTCAAATTGAAAATCATGTTTAAAAATGGAGAGACAAATGATCCAAATTTGCACCTTGAAAAAAAAGGAAAAGGACGGAGGCAAAAAAAGACCCCAACTTGGTGGCCAATGGAGGGTTCCAAGCTTAGTGGCCATTGGAAGGTTCCAAGTTTGGTGGCCATTGGAATGTTCCATGTTTGGTGGCCAATGGAAGGTTCCAATGCTTGGTGGCCCTTGGAAGGAGAAATAAAAACATCATTTTCACCTCTTTTCATTTTCACCCCCAACAAATTTTTTTTATATTTTTTTTCATTGATTTAAGGTTTTACTTTACCATGGTTCTAAACTGTTACTTTACATCTTTCCTTCCTTTTCTTTTACCTATAAATTTCAACCACACATATTGATGTATCAAATTTTTCACACATTCATCGCCAAATTGATTTTGATTGAAGATTTTTTCTTTCCTTGAATTCATGGTGTCATGCATGACCATGTTTTACATTTTATGGCCTTCAAGCTACACAAATGAATGAAGAACTGCCCCAAGAATCGTCCCTAAATTTGACATTGACCTAACACCCTCATGATGAAAATCCCAAACTGCAAAAGGTCCGCCCTCATCTTGAAATTCAACCCCCTTGAACTTAATATTAACGCATTTCTTCAAATTCTCGTACCTTGGTGATTTTATTGCAAGTTGACCTCACTTCTGGTGATGAACCTAAAATTGTCTATAATGGTTTTTACAAAACTAAAGCCACCTCCATCTTTGTATGGTTTTCAATTCCTAACATTGGACATTATCGTTGGTTGTGTGGTCCAATTCATTAATTGCCTCCTAATAACAAGGCAGATTATTTAGTTCACACCATTCGACGCATCCTAGATTTCTTGCAATTATGAACTATCATTGTGACATAGCTTAAGACTCAACATGTAATTGTAGCTCCTCATTGAACTTATCCATAACCTAAATAAAAGTTTCATTCATCATGAAATTCATGTTGCCATTATCACCCTATCACATTATTTATTTTAATCATTATGTTGTTTTGAATTAATCTTATGTTTACAATGTTTGAAAATTATTTTATTTCCATTAGACCCTTCATTGACACCCCTTCACCTACTTCAAGAATCTCAATCATCTTCATTTGCACAACTATCCACTAATACTAGAACAAAATTTATGTTTTGTTAAACATTACGAATTTTAGTGTTTACTTCTAACCCTAACCCTCTAGAAATTTCTCACCCCTAATCACACAATTGAAGTTTTAAAACTATGATTACCAGCTTCCATCAAGAAAATAA
>Ga0116231_10006303_pt1 | contig 22753 bp, 13 predicted proteins | sample S1TSphgellanicum_2_FD_89695 | JGI IMG/M metagenome (GOLD analysis project Ga0116231, IMG submission 89695) | Host-associated microbial communities from peat moss isolated from Minnesota, USA - S1T2_Fd - Sphagnum magellanicum MG | ecosystem: Host-associated > Plants > Peat moss > Unclassified...
GGGGGGGGTGGGGGGGGGGTGAAGTAGTTACTCATGATAAATTTATAGGCTAAAAATGGAAGGAAGTATTGTAAGAATTGAAGATTGGAAATCATGAACAAGCACATAGCGGTTTCAAAAACGATAGCTTGAAGGCCATTCATCAAAAGGCAAAGGGAAAAAATGAAGGGCAATGAGAGAGGAGTCAATTAGCTTGGCCATTATGTAGGAAAGATTGGTATTGAAAAGATAGAAAATGGGGAGGAGGAAAGCTTGGGAATTCTTGGAAACTTTGGGGTTTCCCTTTCCAACACATGGAAGAGTATGTGAGTTTGGAATAACCCATGATGCTTTGGCAAATGGGTGTTTCCAAAAAAATGAAAGAAATATTCACAAGGAGTTGAGGAGATAGCATGAACAAAGGAGGATGAACATGGTAACCTAGATCTAAAGAAGCTAAGAGAAATACATGTATAAATTGGAGACTTGGACCATTTACAAACTTGTGTAACCTTTCCATTGTAAATGAAGCAAATTATTGATTTACATATTCTTCCCATTCTAATTAGTTGCATAGAATTATGTTGGTGATTGTGTAGAGGGGAAAGATATGGGTGTCATCTTGAGATAATATTCCTTGTTAGTCAATAACCATTCTTGGAAAAGGGGATAAAGAGAAGGGGATTTGTGAATGAGAGAGAATAATTAAAACTTATAAGGATAAGAAAGAAAATAAAAAGGATAAAAATATAAGAATAAGATATATATAAACAAAAGAAGGTTTGGTCAAGCTTTAGGTTAGGATGTTAATTTGTGTGTGAGGTGGGTGCAAAACAAGTAGGAGGGGAGCCTAAGGTAAGGAAGGAAAAACCACAACTATAGTTAGGTGAGAAGAGTTCTCCCCATTCAACTCATCCATTGGCTTGGGATTGTTAATTTATGTGAACTACAAAGGGGATTAGAGTGAAGGAATAAAATTTTCAGATAAGGTTATTGTCAATGTCATTAGTAAAGAAGAGGGTATTAGAGTTTATTTAAATGATTGTGCCATTATGAAGGGGTTGAAATTATCACAAATAAGAGAATTATTTAAACCCATAATGGATAGAACATCGAATTGGACAAATTAAAACTAGGTTTTTGTTGGGCAACCACTTAGATGTTCTTTGGGTAATGGAGGAATAACTTAATTAAGGAGATGTTTATGATTTCATGGACAATTTATATGATCATGGATTATCTATAATTAAACATCTTTCTTGCAAAATTATTCATTTTAAAAATATATTAATGTTTTGACCATATGTCAATTGATCCTCACTAACAGAGCAAAGCAACCTGGAACCCAAAATTCATTATACATATTTGTAGATGGCATATTGTGGGGTAATTATTCATGTTTTTATTAATTAATGAAGGGTGCACACATAGTTATTTATTCCCCTACTATAATCACATTTGTAGTAGTTCTATTCCTTTTGTCAAGATAATGACAATAGGGGTTAGGAGCTTTAAAAAAATTCAAACTCCTCATCTAAACTTTCTAATAGTAATGATATGTTTGGAGAACTAGAAGCTGTAATATTTCACAAGCTTGAAATTTGCTCTTATTCTAGGATTGTTGAGCTCTATGAAAAAAATGCATTGATATGGATTTCCTTGTGCCCATGGTATCCAAAGATGTGTTTTAAGTGTTTTAAATGAGTTGTTTGTTGTTCTAGTCTATCTCAAAACTCTTTTTTTTTTTTTAAATAATGTGCACAAAGAAGCAAATTTCCAATCACTTGTATGTTTATTTTCTATACACAAAGTAGTTAATTCCAGTCACTTGTTTACAATCTAGTGTGTCCAAAGCCTCAAATTTGCAATCATCTCAATATTGTTTGATGTCACCTTGAACCCCCATTACGAAAAAGAAAAAAACACAAAATCAATCACAAATGGGTCACTCTGGAAGGCCCTACATTACCCACCTTCCAGATTTAAAAAAGAAGAACAGTATGATCGATCACTCAGATGTGAAATTTCATACAATTGTTTTTGGCTTGAAATCTAAAGATTATAGAAAAATTTGTAAATTCACCCTCTCTTTGGGCCTCCTTTCACCCCCTAACCCCTCTTTCAGTGGTACCAGTAAACTAAGGAAATTTTATTAAAACACAGGATGAAATGCTGAAACTCAGCATTTAATGCACAAGGTTCGAGAGGAATTATAGGAGCTGTACAGGTAGGACCAGTGAAAATATATGTAGCAGCAGTGGAGGCGGCGCTCAGGAAATAAGACAGACAGACAGGGCAGGCAGACAACCATCAACTCCATAATGGTTTTCCGTGTTTCACCCTGTCAAAGCACCTACCCTGAACCAGGGGAACGCATCAGTTCTTTGAAATTTCTCAAAAAGACCAGAAACCAGGGATTATTTTATTCTGAATTTTTCTTTGGAAACCCAGAATGAGTGCTCTTTTATAATATTCTGAAAATATTGAATCTTCAAGAATATTCTATTTTTTCAAAATAAAAAATTCAAAATTATTTAATTAATTAATTGACAAAAATGTGTCAAAGTTGCCAAGGTATATGGGCAAGATGCCTTCTCTTTTTTCCTTTCTCTTTTTTTACCCAGGCAAAAAAAAAAAAAAACTCTTTACACTTTACACCCCCAAAAGGTGTCTGGAAAATTGAGTCCATCTTGTCAGGGAGTCACAGCTCTTTTTTTTTCATTAGAATCTCTCCATTATCTGCTAGCAACGTGTGAGACCACAACCCCCAAAACCGCACCATTATGCACAACAAAGGTGGGCAAGAACTCATGATTCAGGCTCAACTATAGTATCGAACTTATCCACCTTCTTTCCGTGGATCGTTGAAGAGCCGTGCATGGCAATGAATCGAACAATTTACATGTTCTAGAACTCCCCTGCCCTTTTCGGCAAACCATGAGTGATTCGTTTTGACGATTATTTGTGTGAAGGGGGTCAGTCACCGGAATCGGGGGTTGCTCATACAAATTTATTCAGTCACCATGCCCGCTTAGCTGAGAATTTGGATGTGAGAAGAAAGAAATTTCCCTGGGGAGAGCTGAATATGCTTGTAAGGCCCTCTGACAGCTGGCTTTTAATTCTTTTACACGTAACCCATCAGGCAGAAAATTCTAGTGTATTTTCTTGTCACATTAAAGTTATCCATAAAGTCACCCTCTCTTTCACCCCAGAAGGTAAACCGGCCCATCATCGATCAAACACTTATTTATATCTTCATCGTATGTGCTTTTGAGTGATTTAAAATGTTACAGGAGCACTATTTCAACCTCTAGAAATCATCTTTGAAGTGCAAATGAAAAGGAATAATGAAATAATAATAATAATAATAATAAAATATTTTCATCTTACAAAATAATATTTTTAGTTTTTTTAATTTTAAATCTTTGAACCTCACCTCTCTTGTTTTCAAATCTCATAATTTTCTTACTTCTTGTTCATTTTAAACAATTAAAGTGTTATAGGAATGCCACCTGAAGTTTTGCAAGTCATCTTTGAACTCTAATAATAACATAGAAAGAATTTTTTGAGTGTTGCAGAAGTTTTTTGTAATGTTTAATGGTTTTTAAAAAGTTCTTGACCCCCTTTACTTTGAGGGGCCGTAACTTTCTCACTTTTAATCCATTTTTGACAATTGTTCATGTGTCAGATGCGCCAAGAGGATGGGTTCAAGTTTTGTTTGGTTACGAGAAACAACAGAGCCCTCCCCTTGGATTCGGCCTGCCCCTGAGCACTTAAGTGTCTGGTCACTGACCGATCCACTCTATCCGCTCTTTCAGTGGTATCTGCAAAGTAAAGAAATTTTATTAAATCTCATCATTTAATGCACAAGGTTGAAGAGTAATTATAGTAGTTGTACAGGTAGGAGCAGTGAAGACATATGTAGAAGCAGTGGAGGCGCTCAGGAAAAAGTAAAGAGGGGATGAAAATCAGTTTACCACCGAAATTGGTGGGAAAACTAGTTTGGGTCCCAGTTATTTCGTTTTGTAAAATTTCATTCCCAGTTAAGCATTTGATGGCCTATTATGTCGACACGGGCCGTTCTCGCTCCCTAATCGCCTGGCATTACGGATAACATCATTAGACAGTGCGAAAATTCGTGAGGCATTTCCAAAAATGTAGCGTATGCGAAGGGCACCTTAGATCCATCAATTTCCCTCCTAGAAAAAATTGGGAGGGATATTAAGCCTACTCCTCAAGGACGGGGAGAGAAATTATGCCTACTTGTAGGTGTAAGGACCCTCTCACTATTGAGGAGTAGGTATAAGAACCCTTCACATTCATATGCCTCGGGATCTACATAGGTTTGGTTCCATTCATATGCCTTCGGATCCGCATCGGTTTGGTTCACGATAAATTTTGCCTCGTGCTTTATGATAGGTAAAGCCCATGGGTGGGGGACATTTCCCCAAATATGGGGTCAGACTTGGCTATAGCCTCTTCTTTAGCCCCTTATTTTGAAAATGCCCCCCACCCTAGGGGCATTACCCTACATTGGTGTGCAAGTGAAAGCCGTGCGGGCCCTCTAGATCATCACTAGGGGTGCCAATGGCTTGCCAGATGGGGCTATATTGTGCTCGAAAACTAATAAAAAATATTAGGAGGATTGAGAGGAATGATGTGATTTTTAAATAATTCTAGATGGCATGAGGCCAAGCTTATTATAGTAAGGCTATTTGCAAAAGGTCTGTGTAATGGTTCTTTTTTACGCAATGGATTTCTTCCATTTGTGTCAAAAATTAATCAAAATTTCAAATTTTCAAAGTTCATGAAAATAATATAATTACGGCCCAAGTAGTACCATAGTCCTTGATTCGATTCGACAACAAATTGTTGAATAATTAATTAAATTTTTTGAAAATTTTGGCAGGTACTGACTATATATATATATCTCTTTCTTTACACTAGGAATCAACCCTGAAATAGGGGGAAAAAATTTTCAATCTGCCCCAAGTTATTAATAAATGCTGAACTTTATGGCCTGGTAGTGGCCCCAAAGGCTGAAAAAAAATGATACCATCCAATTTGGGAAGCCAATTTGCAACCCTTGGGGCCAATTGGCCTTGCCTACCAAAGGCAAGAAGGATATTGTGTTTAGATTCATTATAGAGTATAGGTAGTAGCTTAAGGGGTTTTGGCCCCTACTAGGTAATAATAATAATAGGTCTATATTTTTTTAATATGAGGATTTTTGAAAGATGATATTTTGCCAGGCTTGTGTTGAAACTTGAGATTAGTTATTATAGAGTTATGATATCTTGAAGGATTTTGGATTTTTTGAAAATTGCATGAAGAACTTGCAACATGATTCATCATCTTATTGTTGAGTTTTTTCATAGGAACTTTTTCTTCAAATCTTATGATCACAATCTCCTTTTGTGTCTTCTCACATGTCTTTAGACTATTTATACACAATATAACTTCCCACGCCTTGGATTGCATGACTACATTGACCTAAAGACTTTCACAAAGCCAACAAGAATTGCAATGTTATGGTAACAAAAACAATTATTCATACATATATGAATAAGACATTATAGGCTTTTGTTTGCCTTGCCTACCAAGGCAAGGATATTGTGTTTAGATTTATTATAAAACATAGTAGCTTAAGGGATTTTGGCCCTTAGGTAATAGGTTTATTTTCGTATGAAGATTTTTGAAAAATTATTGTTAATGGGTATAAGTTTTTTAATTAGTTAGTACTATAGGCCTCCTAATAACTAATAGCTATTAGTTGTAAACTTATTATTCTTTATCCAAGGGGTGAAGTTAATGGAATTAAATAGTTCATGTTAGTGAGTGGTTGGAAAAATCCGCCCAATTGTCTAGTAGATTTTTAGGAAAGGATTAAAATAAGGGGCTTATTTTTTAAGGGTGAATATGAGCCTTTGTGTGGTTTGTGAAAAAAGGGGATTATAGCAAGTGTTAGGGGACTTCTATGACATTTGAGACTTTTGCAGGTGGAGGTTGAAATGAAGGACTTTTTTTAAAAATATGTGTTGTATTAACTAAGGAGGAAAGAATAGTGAAGAAATGTACATTTATTGGTGTGTGATTTTAATGAAAAATGATTGAGGACCTCATTGTGTTTTGGGTGTATTTATTCCACTAGGAAGTGTGGAAGGTAGAAAATGGTTTGAAGTATTGCAAAGTAGGCTACTCCTTGAGATGGTAGGTTTGTGAGGATGGCTTGTGCATGAATGTCAAGTTTGAGCTTGTAGCTTAAAGCTTATGTGATTTTAATCCATTACATGGATGAATGTGTCCATAAATGAATGATTTCATATTGATGAATGTCATTTATGAGTTGAATTAACTAAATAAATCATTGGATGAAATTCATCCATGATTGGAAGATAAATAAATTTTAAAATATTTATATTCGTCTCCATTTTTTTGTCCAAGTATTAACATTTCAAATTTGAATGTCATTTAATAATGATGGGTAATGTAACTATAGGGGAAAATATAATGGTGGGACCAAAATAATTTTTTTAATTATGTTTAAAAAATCATTTTCATCAACAATGTTAAGCAATTAAAAAAATGTTTTCATAGGATGCATGTTAACCCCCCCTATTGTTGTCAACAACATTATATGTATTTTGTGAAAAATTAGGGCACCTTGAAAATAAATAATTATTTAAAACAACCTTGTTGTCATTTATGATAGCAGGTTGTTCCATCAAATACATTTATAATGGAATTTACATTGTATTATTCAACAAATGTTATATTATATAGAATTAAATTGTGTTTTATGAAGCTCTAGTTATTAAAAATCAACATAAAAAAAAATTCATTGATAAGAACTTAATGATAAAATAAAACATTCATCCATAATTTTGATGGAAGTTTTATATATTAAAAACAAGTAAATTCATTTTTTTCATCCATAATGAAGATGAATGCTTACATCATCCCCATGTTTGCCTCTAGGTTTACTTATATAACATTTTTTTTTTGATTAAATTCTAGATTTTACTTGCATGGGAAAAACATTTTACCATCCCAAGTTCCTAGGCTCTAGGCTCAAGTTATAGGTTCATGCAATAATTTGCTTCATAGGTTTACATTTCCTTTAAGATAAAGAAACAAAAGGCCTGCTACTTGGTAGCTTTTGGAGTGGCAAGTTATTGGTTGCCATAGGAAGGTAACAACCAATACTTGGTGGAAGAGAACAAGAGAAGGGAAACACCAACATGTAGTTGCACGTAGATTATAAGTTAGTATTGTAGGTGGTAAGCAATGGTTAAGAGTACATGTAATTTGCTGTAGATGGTAGAGAGGTGAAGGGAAGTATTTTGAAGTGTTGCAAGAGTAGGCATAATCACCAAAGGACCTAAAAGAGTGGTTGAGGTGGAATAGTAGTAGTAGGAAGTTTGCAATCCCGACCAAGGCAACTTTTAAGGCATTGAAAACATTGCAACATTTTGGAAAAGTAATTACTTTCGAGTTATGATCGTTACCCATGCTACCTTTTTCTACTTACTTCCCTGCCCCCCCTTGGAATAACTTGTAGACAATATGATAGGTGGGTTTTGAAACAACACCCCTTACCTTCTTCCTTGCCCCTTTGTATGATTTTTCACTTACAACTTGAATAGTTGTAATAAAATAAGTTAGTGATGGTAGTTTTTTTTGTTGAGTAATAAGGTGTTGACCTTGTTCCCTTAGTCTTTTGGAGGATAGTAAAGATTAAGAGCTACAATTTCACCCCTTAACAATGATATTTGGCTTGTGTTGAAACTTGAAATTAGTTTTTAGAGTTACAATACATTAAAAGATTTTGGATTTTTTTAGAAGATTTTTTGAAGTTTATATTTTTGCATGGTGAAATATTTGAATTTTCATAAATCTTCTTTTGCCTTAAGATATTTTTTAATGTAAATGGCAAGGCCACATTGTGACACACCCTTTGTTTTGAATGACAACTTCAAGGCGACCATTGATTATTTATGCTAACAAGTCAAGAGGCAAAAATTTTACCTCATAAAATTAAATTTACTATGTTGTCACAAATTTTTTACTTTTGGGGAAAATTTTGCCAAATTTTTTAGAGATATATTTTTGAGATCATGATTTTATATGTTTATGAATTCACATGCTGATCATGGTTGTGTGAAATTGTTTAAACATTTGACTTGCTAATTGTGCTACTTTTTCAATTAGAAGCTAATGCTTTATAAACATGTTATTTGTAAAGCCTTAGGGTGCAGCCATTCCAAAAGTAAGGGGCCTAGGATGAGGCAATAGTCAAGTTTGACCACTTTGGGAATGCCCCCTTACATGTGGGCTTTATTCTTCATAAAAAACAAGGCAAATGTTATCATAAACATATGTAAATCATGAGGTGGAGGGGAAAGTTCTAACACATATTCTTGACAAATGTGAGGGATCTTACACCTATAGATCACACAGTTCTAGTTCCACACATCAATATTTTAAATGCATTAAATCAACACTTAAAATGTTTTGTATATAATGTTAAGTTTGGGCATACTCACTGCTAATGATATCTAATTAAAATTAGTGTAGATTTGGCGTTGTGTATGTGGATATGGTTTGTATGAACATTCAATACAAAGTCAACAATCATTAGGACATTATGGATGCAAGTCACCTTTGTGGATATTCTTCGACAATTGTTCAATGCAAAGTCACAATTCAATAGAACATTGTAGGTGTGGTGTTCTCTCGATGGACATGGTTTTCATGATCGTTGGATGCAATGTCAACAATAATTAAAACATTTGTTATGGTTTTGTCTTGCAAACATGGTTTAGATAAATGTTTAATGCAAAATCAATGACCATTATATTAGTGTGGGTGCATCATTGTCTTTATGTACAAACATTATATAATATGTGAATGTTCAATGTAAAGGAAAAACCATTAGAATAATGTGGTTACAACACAATTTCTTTAGACATGGCATAGGACATCTAATTATAATCATTTAACCTTACACAAAAGGTTTAACATCAAAGTCAATTTATCAAAACTTATGTTAAGTTTGAAGCATTATTTTAAACATATTTAGAATGCTATAAAAGTTGAACCATTGAAAGTTTGCTTGAGATTGCAAACATGGATATTATATAACCTTATATTTTTTAGATGCAACAAATGTTCATGAATCCTTTCAAATATCCAAGAAATAATAACATTTATAATATCTTCAAATGAAAGTAGAAAAAACATAAAACAAAACAATTAATGATATTAATAGGTTTTAAAAGAACAAAGTTTTGTGTGCTTGTAAATCAAACATGGAATTGGATTCAAAATTAAGTGACTCCATGGCATGTTATAGCAATGTTTTTAGAATTATAATAATAGTAAAAATTGTAACTATTTTTAATAGTTGTATGATACATTAGAATCAAAGTATTAGGAAATCATTTGTTGCTATGCAAGGGAATATGATTTCACAATTAATAGTCTCCCTTGCCTTGAACAACTACTATGGCCTACATCGTAACACTAAAAATTTAAACATTCACATTAATACAATGCACCATTAAAATCCATGATTTTTTGTCAAGTACATAAGGTCATTGAAATGTTGAATTAAGTTTTGATCTTCATTCTTCAAACATTTTTTTCATTGTGTCACTCAATCACACCAAATTCCTTTGTAAATGCCCCAACACACTTCCAACATCATAACATTTCAAACAAAGGAAATTATAATTTCCACCAATATTCATAGCTTTGCAAGGAAATTGTTTGGTGATAACAAATATTGTGAAATGTTGCACTAATTAGACTAGTGATTGAAACAACAAATTTAACCAACTCCACAAAATCCCATTGACCAAGTCACATTAAGACCTATCCTTGCCCAATGGTTGCATATTCAATTTGTTACATTTTTTTCTAAAAGGCCTTTTTGTGCAACAACAAATTGATTGGTACCTACTTCATAATTCATGCACAACAAAACATTATTGAAACAATATTACCTAGTTTTAGGAACTCCTCTTCCTTGAATGTATGAAGATTATCAACCAAAGGAACATTAACCATCAATTCAACAAATGTATCAATGTATGTTAAATAATCACTAAACAAGCAAAATATGAACCATGTTTGGCAAATGTACTCATTATTAATATTCTTTCCAAACTATAGACAATTAATTGCTAAAGATCATTTTTTTTTAAAATGTACATTCAAGGCAAATTCATGAAAGTGTTGCACAAAAGTAAATGATCAACTTAGTGTTAATGTTTGTGATTTCAATATTTCATGTTTTTATGATAAAAAAATTATTCCTATGGAATTTCAGGGCTTTTCCCCCCTTTTTGCAATCAATTATGACAAGTTCACTCAAATACAATATAACCTTTCAAATGTCAATTTATTTTAGTTTTGATTCATATTGTTGTTATAAACACTTTTGTGTGTTAGGTTTTTACAATTGTAAAAAAACGTAAAACCATCACAATTTTAATACACAAGAAAGTAACATTCACATATAATAGGCATATAAATAATAAAGTGACAAGGACATAAGACAAGGTAACCATAATGTTGCACTACTTAGATTAAACATTTCATTGATGCTCAAATGTGACTTCCAATAGCTTTGTTGGATCATAATTGCTCCCAAATAATGTTTCCAAAGCTATTTCATGAAATGCATTAAATTTGCATAGATCATAATCCACTTGCTTCAACCACTATTTATCATCTAAAGATTTTCATTTGTTAAAACTATTTGTAACGCTGTATCACCAACACAAGAGATAACTTACAAACATATGAATACTAAATTCACTACCTTTATTCATGTCCTTTTAGTTTTGCATCCACTAAATCTTGGTGTCCAAGTAAGTCATTTGGAGGAGGTTATGAAACTTTCAAAAATTGATATAATTCATTTAAATCAGCCCACATGTAATATTCACACACATTTCAAATATTATCCCCAATGAATGGTCTTAATCCACATATTTTATTTGTCTATGACCTTTAAGATTTGAACAATGTTTGTTTTGATTTTACATGATTCTTTGTAACACCAAAACAATTTAAAATATTTTTAATCCATGATGGTTATATTTCAAATGTGGTGTGAAAACTTAGGATCCTTGCTAAGAAGGAGTTGTCATGTGACTAATAACACATATTCTTAACTCGAACATTCCAACAACATTTGTAAAAAAATTGTCATTGTATAGCACAAATTTTCAATCAACTTTTGAAGTTGTGTTACATAATCGTTTTCTATAAACAAATGATCAACCATCAACTTAAACCCTTCACCTCCAACGTTGGTGGTTGTTTATACACAATATAAAAAAGGAACATCATTAACAACATGATGTATATCATAATGCCTTATGATAAATTTTTAGGGTGGTTGAATAGTCACATGATTCTTGAATTCAATTGCCTCATCTTGCTATAAAGTTTTGTAATTGGCAACACACTCACTAGGTCTTAAAGCTTGCAAACACATCATTTAACATGGGTGCCATAATTCTTTCATATCACCTAATCACTTTAGATGTAGGTTTTTAGGGGCAGATGGATTTGTCAATTTTGTCTCTTCATGACATGGGGTGCAAAGGTTCAACACAAACTCGAATAAAATCCCAGTTAACCCCTTAACTCAAATGATTTAAGTGACACAAAATTTGTAACATGACCTAGAGAAAAAAACTTTTGAAATGAAGTGATTCAATTGATGGCCATGAATTGGTTGATGGCACCAACAACAATCTTGTGCATTTAAGGTTCCCTCATTCTACTTTGAATCTTTGTTCAATGCCAAATGAGGGTCCAATTAGCGACCACTTTTTGCTTTTATTGAATAGGGCAATATATGGATGGATGGTGTAAATAAATGATTGATGGATGGATGATGAATTTGTTTCATAGTCTCAACTCACAAATTTTTTAATTGATTTGTGCTCAAAGGTCATATTAATAGTAAAAACTACCATTTTTTTGTCAAGTCACAAAAATAAAAAAACCTTTGGATACAATCAACTATTTTTTCAACACAAACATTTGAAAAGAAAAAAAACTTGTGGTGTGAAAAGATAACATTTGCTCATGCATGCAAGGTTTTTTTCATGCTTATAAAAGATTTAGGTGGCATGTCAACACGTGAAATTTATGAAAACATTGTTTAATAACAATCTACTAAATAAGGTTTCTCCATTATTATTATTTGAAATTAAACTTTTGAATACAATTTCATACATAATGGATAAAAAAAAAATGTCGCACATATTTTAGATACTCTCCATTGGTTTATTAAATTAATTTTGTGAGTCATGCAAAATTGATCAAAGTTTTTGGAACATAAGTTAACATTCATGTGCTTTTTAAAATTAAGGTCAACATCGAGTGAAAGGTTTTGTATTCAAGGTTTTGGGTGAACATTTGATTATGTAAATGGAGTACTAGTAGGGTATATAATCTTTATTTTTATTTCATTCAAGGCCTGAAACATCTAATGAACATGTAATATGATGACTCCAATTTCCATCTCTTTCATGCAACATTTTGATTATACTTGTAAGTTTACAATTTACATTTACATTTTTATGTTTTCTATGGAGGAATTATTAAACACGCTATTTCTGAAGTTAATGATAAATAATAACAAGGATTTAAAATTCTTGTGTGACTACAAGTGTGGTGGCAATGAAATTTATGATGGTAGTGTGAATGGAAATGTATATATTGTGTAAGTGTGAATGTGAATTTCTTTTAGGGTTTGGTGTGTGTTTTTTGTTGTGAGATGATGAGATGTGGTATGTTATTGTTTGCTTTCTTAATTGTCCATCACCAAAAGGTAATTCATGAGGGCAAGATGAGGGAAAGGAAATTTGTTTTGCATGTAATAATAAAAAATTAGGGATTTGGATCTAGTTGGGTGGCTAGTTTTGGAATAATGAACATGAAAAACCTTGTTTTGGGTATCCTTGGGTTGGAGTAGATCCATAAAGAAGGCGAAAATCTAGTATGAATTATGAAAGACCAAATTAACAAAGTTGGGTTCTATGAGAATGTGTCTATCCATACTTTGAGTGGTTTTGCATAACCTCATTTTGACTTTTTGCCCAAGAATAAAATCCTAGTAGTAAAACAAAATGATGGAGGGGGCCTATACTTTTTGGGAAATTGAATTGTATAGTTATAGTTGATGCATTGCATAATAAAAGTTAAGATTAACAATTCAATGATTGCCTGAACATTAAGAGTTTTAATCTTTGACTAAACTTCAAGAAAACAAAGTAGCAATTTGGCTCAAACTAAGACAATTTTTAAAAATAACATTTAGGACTTTGGATTGTTGTAATATTGTAGTTTGGTGGCCTTGAAATATTGAAGTTGTGTTCATGTGGTATTTGATTCAAAACATATTACCTAAGCTTGGTTTAAAGACTCAGGTCTTGGGTTTGTCATTTGAATGCAATAAACATTAAGGCTACTTATGGAACATTTTAGTTTCCTTCCTTTTGGTTACACCTGGAATTGGTGTAACCTTTTGTAGCTTTGCATCATAACTTTGAACACATTGGTGACATCCATTGATTTTGCTAGCGTACAATGTTTTGCTTTGGTGGTGGAGATACCAATACATTGGTTGTTGCATTTGGTGTGAATGTAACACCACATCCATGCACATGTGAGGCATCTACAAGGTTGCATAAGGTATCAACATTCATTTGATGAGTATTTGTCTAGTGTATCAACACTAAATCAATGTTTTAACAAATGGTGGTCATTGATTCAATATTGGAGAGTCACTTAGTTGAAATCAACCATTGTTTCTATGTATGGATCAATGAGATTGGCAATCTCCAAATTGATATATAAGGGTTTTGATGTTTGCGATACAGAAACTTGATCCACATTGGTTTGAAGCTTGGGTTTCAATTGACAATAACAATGCACTAAACATATGTTGTGTGTGTGAGCTTATATTTTTATCGTGCAAATGGTGAAAGCCTTAGAGTCACAGTTTAGACATTGAAATTGCATTGATCAAAAAATTGCATCATCACACAACATGGATCATATTGAATGAACACTGAATCTACTTTAATGCAAGTGGTAAGTTTCTAATGCTTGACAAGGGTTCCATATTGTCAAATGTGTCATGGGTTGGCAAAGAATTAAGGTTCAATGCTAGTTGCAAAGATGACTAAGTTAAGCCAATTGAGTTTGTAGCAAACATGAAAGTAACCAAATAGGAGGGGAGTAATAATACTTATGCATACAACTCTTGCAAGTGCTCACACACATATGAGCAGTTCAGAATGATAGAAATTTTCACAACTATTGCAAACATCATGGTGTCTGCTAACATTGCAAAAGATGATGGGCTTTTGGCAAACACAAGTCAAAACTTCAAAACAAACACTTGAGATGTGTATTGTACGGACATGGGGAGAAGGTTACCGATAAGTTATTGTCAAACTACAGATATGAAACTTGACAAAACAAAACACAAACAAACAAAAAACACACAAAAAGACATTAGTTGGAGGTCTCTTCACAATGCACACTTCCCTCTCTCCCTTGTTCGGAACTCTTTCTTTCTGGCAACTAAAATGTGGCTTTGTAAATGATAAACCAAGTAGTTGAAAGAATGCGATACTTACGTAACAAAGAACACTCATGGAAATGCTGCATATTGATGGGCAGGAGGAAGAACAGATCAACTGGGATGCTTACTTACATGATAAGAATGATGTCATGGAAATGTTGCATGATGATGAGGAGGAGGAAGAAGAGAGATTGGGATGCTTACATGATGAGAACACTTATAGAAAGGCTACATGACGATGGGCAGGAGGAAGAAGAGAGATTGGGATGCTTACATGATGAGAACACTTATAGAAAGGCTACATGACGGTGGACAGGAGGAAGAAGAGAGAATGGGATGCTTACATGACGAGAACACTTATAGAAAGGCTACATGATGATGGACAGGAGGAAGAACAATGGCTATCAAAGACAAGGTTTGAAAACTTCTGCATCATGATGCCAATTTATTTGTGCTTCTGGGCTTCTGGTGAGATGATTCTTACAACTTCAACTCTAAGATGATCAAATTGTAGACCACTTGAGAATCAGGTCTACATTGTCCCAACATCTTTTATGATTCACAAGTTGGCGTTAAAAGGCTGCAAATGACAGAAAGGAGTTTCTATCCATGCAAGAACCCTTGTGCAATGTCCAAGCACGTGCAATGTTCACATGGAATGTGTTGCCACATCCCCAGGAATGATGAAATGAGGAGAGGCCCACAGTGCAGAACAAGATGTGAAATTAAGATGTCTACACAAAACAGACAAAAAACAATTTGGACCTCACAGAATTGCTGTACGAATTGTCATCTGCTGATGCTTTTTGCTATACTAAAAATTTCATGACCAAGCAAGCAAGAAAATTGCTCATTGCTTGGGCATCAGATATATCAGTTGATCATGGGCCAAGGTTTCATCAGTTTGCTTCTAACTTTTGTGTCATAACCCGAAGTAACCTATAAAATCTACAATTCTGGCCAACTCTAGTAAAACCACAGCAGCAGAAGGGAGGCAGATATTTTGAGAGAAGCCAAGTTGATTGCAACCTTTATTCTACGGGACTTCAAATTGATTTATCTATTATAGACTACAAGGGGTTCATCCATCATCTCCCTCCCTGTCGTCCTCTGCATTGTCTCCCTCAGCAACTGAAGCATACGCTTCAACTCCGTCTTCAAACCCATGATTGCCTTCAGACCCATCATCACCTCCTCTCCCAGCATCTTCAGCTGTGTCATCTTCATTGTCAGTGTCAATGTGCTGGTTGTAGCTTTCTAATTGGTTTTGGCACTCTTTCTGTTGGAAAAGGGAATGCAGAGGAGAAGGTGTAAAATGGGGTGGTCCTCCCCCATCATCATCAGCACTTCCTGTTTCACCAGAAGATTCCCCAATTTCTGCCAATGCCTTGCGAATTGTTTCTTCATGTCCTTTGGCTTTGCGTTTTGCAGTTTCCAGCTTCTCAAGATCCTCTTCTTGATCCAGTGCATCAGCTTCTTTGAAAAATGCAGTCATGTCAGGGATCAGAATCTCTCCCCCATGGAAGTGGGAGGAGCTCTTTTTTTCGAGACCATCGGTCATCATGACCAGCTCTGCTGCTGCCATTCCTCCTCCTCGCCAAGGCGGCCTGTGTGAGGAGGTAACAGGAATAGCAGGAAGTTTCTCTTGGTATGAAGAAGCAGCTGCTGCTGGTCTCCTCCCTCTTGCTCCTCCTCCTCCTTTGGCTCTGCCAGCCCCAGTTGTTGACAAACGCCTTCGGCCACCCCGTTTATTATGCCTCCAACCTCCTGCTGCTCGTCCTCTGCCAGCAGCGGATGAAGCTCGTGCTGGAGGAGGAGGAAGAAGAAGCCCCCCCTTCTTCACCTCTGATATCACTGGTACTTCTGGTACTTCTTCCACCCATTTCACATCCTTCTCATCCATGCCATTGAGATCAACCCACTCATAAGTTTCTTGAGGTGTGTTGATGGAATATACAAGTGCATGCAAACCTCGATCATTGTCATAATCTGACACCAGAGCATCATAAAAGGATCCATCATCTGGCCACCGAATCCTCACCTGCCGCCCAACATGGGGGTCAATCTCTGGTGGGGGATTCATCATCAAGCCTCCCATTTTGGAGCTCATGTGGGCTGGGGGGACTGCATGGCCAGGCCGCACCCCAGCTGCAGGGGTTGCTGCTGCCACTTTAGCCAGGCTCAGAGCAGCAGTGGCAGCAGCTCCTCCACCACCACCACCACCACCACCACCTTTGCTCCGGGTCTTCTTCTTCTTCTGCTGTTGCTTCCCCGGAGGAGCAGCTCCAGATGTGAAGGATGTCGTGGAGGAATTCATACAAGGTTTTGTTGACAGTGGGGGCACTAGAGCTAGTGGAGGTGGGAGGAAGGGTGGAATACCACTAGTGTGTGTTGTGACATGATGATGCACAACTGTTGTTGTTTTCTGTCTCTTGTTGCGGGAGTTGGAGACAGCAACCGGACTGGAAGCAGGGTTTTCAAGAGAGAGGAGAAAGGGAGGACCACAGTTGGGAGCTTGAGCAACTTCTTCACCACCAGACTGTTGTCGCCATTCATTGATGTGACGTAGTACATCATCTGCTGCTACAGTATTGAGAAGCTCTCGGTGCTGCTCATCTGTAACTCTGAGATCCTTGCGGAGATCGGACATGAGCCTCTCTCTGGCCCATGTGATGGCCTCCGATTGTGCCCCGAATGCCCGTAGCACTGCTGTGTAAGCATCAAGCTCTAACTTGCGGATTTGTTGCTCAATAGGAAGAATGATCATCTGTGATGATCGACCTCCTCCCCCTCCCCCTCCTGCTGCTCCTCCTCTTCCTGTTCCCCGTACACGACCACCTCTCGTCATTCTTCTTGAATGCACTGGCAAGACATCATCATCATCATCATCATCAGTGCTACTGCTCGACTGATCCGATTCCATCACCCCCTGCCGCCTCAGAGCTCTTCTGCTGCTGCTGCACCACACATGATGATGATGAAGAAGAGCTCCTTCTACTCCTCCTCCTCCTCAACCTGTTTCTTTTGCAGAAACAACCAAGGGTTTTGTTTTCCACACCCAAGAATACCATGTCTCAATTTTTAGTTTAGTTCTATGTAAATTGCCAAAGTTTTTGCTGGTGATGGTGAAATTCTTCATCATCAAATTCTGAGAATTTTTGCAAATGATTCAGAAATCTGCAACAACGGAGCAGATGATGGCAGATGATGATTTCAGAAAACCAACTCTCGAGCTCTGCTGAACAAAAACTTACAATGTCATTATTTCCTCTTAACAAAGTGTTGGAAGGTCTGTGGCCGCAACGGCATGAGACACATCAAGCATCATCAATCACTCTTTTGCAACAAAGATTATGACTCTGGCTGGCTGTCTGGCTTGCTTGTTCTTGTTCTTGTTCTTGTTCTTCTGCAGTGTTTTTCTATGATTTCTGAGGAATGGGAAACAGGACAAGTAAGTGCATGGAGGATGACAGTTTGCTGTTTTGTTATCAAGCTCAGAGGCTTGGCTACATTATTATTAAAGATTTGCACTCGCTGCTACTGGTGGTGTGCACACACATAGGGGGCTTATCAAAGAATGGGGCATTGATTGTGAAGAATTGAGAGGAAGGAAGGACATGGTTGCTCCCTTCTACTACTTTGCATCAAATTGTATGATCCTTTTGTTGAGAAAATCTTGGCAATGTGCAAATCCTTTTCTCCAGCAATCTGCAGTCTTGTTTCCTACCTCCTTTTTTCACACAAATTCTTCTTTGTTTATACAGGATTTTTCTTCTAGGGTTTCCAGAGGAAGCAATTCAGAGGACCGCCATCGCTCTCGTCCTCGCCTGCTCGCTGTCTCCGTCTCTTCTGTGACCTAGAAAAAAACAGACTGCCTTGTCCGGTCACCATGCATCCGCAATCCATTTCTCATCCCAAAAGGTTACCTAACCTGCCATGAACATGAACGAGATTTTGAGCTCATCCATTTTATGTATAACGCATTCCTCCCTCCCTCCAACCCATCATCTACTCTCATCCTCAACCTTTTCATCCACTGTTCTGAAGCGGTTTGAATGTGTTTGTGAACTATAACGAGTAGGAGCCACTCCGCCACCGGCTGTCGCCGGTGAACTTGCACCTGGTAACCGGTCGACTGCGCCAAGCGCGTCGCGTCCGCGCGAGGGAACTGAGTGCGCGCGCAATCGTGCTTCCCGAGAGCGGCCGATGATTTTTCCGCTCTTTGCCGTGGCCTGAGAAGCGAGCAAGCTTTCGGCTCTGAGAAGAAGAAGAAGAAGAAGCCATTTTTTCTAGCTCTTTGGTGCTGTATTTTTATCAGGAAATTTTCTCTGTTTCGTTTTGCAGTTTGCTTGCCGGACAAGTTTGTGGGGTGTTATGTTTGAACGTGTTGGGCACGATTTCTCTTCCTCTTAGTTACAATGCTGCGTCTGTTGTCTCGAATCTCCATGGACTCCATTTGGAATTCGTGAATACTCGAAATGCTCAAGAAACGGAGACAAACATTGAGAGGAGGAGGGAGAGTCATCAGGAAGATCATCCTCATAGAGAATCGATCCATTTTGACCTTATAAGGAACAAAGACGACGACAACGACGGCGACGACGACGACGACGACGACGACTCCATTCTGAGCATTCTGAAGATTTTAGGGTTTGGAGCTTTAGGACTGTACAATTGCAATTTTGCAAAGGCTGAAGAAAATGGCAATGCTTTCTTCTTCCTTCCCTCTTCCGGAATTATGGTGAAGTTGACGATGATAGCGAGGAAGATTCCAATCTGAGCTGTCTGAAGATTTTAAGGTTTACAACTGTAGTAGGACTGGGCAATTGCAATTTCGCAAAGGCTGAAGAAGTTTGCAAGGTCTACTTCTTCTTCCCTTGTTCAGGAATTATGGTGAAGTTGACGATGATAGCAAGGGTGACAGATGGATTACCATTGGCAGAGGGATTAGATGATGGCGGACGGGACCAGAAAGACATTGAGTTCTACAAGCAGCAGGCAAAGCAACTGTGCAAGAGGCTCTCACAGCAAAAGCAGGAACCTTCACGCATGTCAGTGGAGACAGGACCGTACTTCTTCCAGTATCCTTCCTCCTTTATTATTGCACACAGTTTCTGGAGCTTGCCATTTTTGATATCTATATTTCTTTGGCATATAACCCCTATCTACGTCACTGTGTCACAAGTCTTTTTGTGTTTCTGGATAGCTAGTTTTTTTTGTCAGGGAGGGAGAAAGACACACCTTGACATATATTACCTTCTTCCACAGTTACCTGATAGAAGGTGGCGTTTGCTACCTTACTCTCTGCGATCGCTCTTACCCCAAAAAACTAGCATATCAATATCTTGAGGAGCTTCAGCATGAATTTGAGAAGGTCAACCGATCACAAATTGAGACTGTTGCCAGACCATATGCTTTCATCAAGTTTGGTATGGCTTCTGTGGCCCCCTTCCTTTTCATTCTTGTATCAAGGCATTTTCTATATGCATTTTGTTTCTGTGCTGATCAATTCTCAGTTTTTTTTTTGCTTTTTCTTCTTGTTGCTGGTTTTTATGTTTGGATTTTGTCTTTTTTCCTGTTCACTGATATGTTGTCAGAGCTGAAATCTGTGTAACCTTCTTATCACATCATTTCTCCTCTCTCTCAATTTAATGCAGGTTGTATACCCTGCAAGAGGTTCTGAGTACTTATGAAAACATACATGATTTTTGTTAGGCAGTCCAATACTGGAGTTTTGATTCATATATATGCTCTGCCATGCACAGATACCTTTATTCAGAAAACACGAAAGCTTTATATGGATACCCGTACACAACGTAATCTGTCAAAGCTCAATGATGATCTCTTTGAAGTGCAGCAGATCATGACCCGCAACATTCAGGAGGTTTTGGGTGTTGGGGATCGGCTTGACCGTATGTCCTTAAACAGTGTTCATCAAATTGTGGTTTTGCCTTGTTGTTTAAGGTTATGATTGTGAAACTGGGCTTGGACCTTCATGTTTTACATCAAGGCAAAAACCTTAGTATTGATGTTAACTGCAAGTTGAACACACATAATGCTAAAAGATTTACTCAATTTGATTTTGGAAGAGTGTGTGATATTTGTTTCTTGTCACCCTGTGATGTTGTCAATGCAGAGGTTAGTCAGATGTCAAGCAGGCTTTCATCAGAGTCTCGGATATTCGCTGACAAAGCAAAAGATCTGAACCGACAGGTACAGTGTTCAAACATCTCTCCTGCTGATACATTTCATTTTGAAGGACTCCCCAATTGTAGATTAGCTCTGAAAGCAGTCCCTAGCTTTCTATTCTTTCTGGATTGTGCACATTGAACAGTGGTGAATGACTCAAAGTTTTCAGCTCGAAGGGTTGTAAGTTTTGTTCATGCCATAGGTGGCAGGTGGGGTAATTGGTTGTCAAAATTACAGCTTGCTTGTAATATACAATCACCAAAATTGAGCTTGACTGGATACACCCATCTACACTACTAACTAGTTTAGTCAGCACAAGTAAAGTTTGAGGATTTTGGTGTCATTGTTGATATCTATAAGACCCAATTACATTAAACCCTAATTTTCACTTCTATTGTTGATACAGGCTTTCATACGCAAATGGGCACCAGTTGCAATTGTTGTAGGGGTTGTGGTCTTGCTTCTATGGTTTCGGCACTCTTTCTGGGCTACCTATTCTTGAGTAACGCTGAAGCTGTTACCAAAATACTTACCTGACAACGGGGGTATTGATTCTTTATCCATGTGCAGTCAACTGTAAAAACCATGGGTCTCGTACAGTTCTTTGCATACAGTGAGGAACACAGTGATTTAGTATCATACAATTCTTGTATTGTCGTCATTACAGAACAAATAATGCCCAGTGGCACCATTGGCAATATTGTAAGCCTTGCCAAATGTAGTATTGAACGCAAACTTTTTGCTAGTCAACCCAGGCATGCTGTCCTTATGAAGAGAGAGAGAAGGCAAAGAGCAATTGATGGATCATCAAATGGGTTTATACTCATGAGTTGAATGAATGACTGTCAATGGCAGGATATTGATTTTCAAAATCGGCTGGCTCTGCACAATTTTCCTGACACAGAGCCTGGAGAACACCCAATATAAATCTGAAATCTAGCAAGGATTATGGAATAAATTGACTGATGCTGAAGGAAAGTCTTCAAATCTCTAGAGATTCAGAATGGGTTGTTTTGACAATTTGAAGAAACATGTTCAGGACCGTAGACAGGATTTGGTGGTAACTCATCAATGTGTACCAGAGAGATACTAATTGGGTGGCTCTGCGGTTCGTGTTTGTTCAATGGCTTTCACCTAATTGAAACAATTTCGAATGTGTTTCTACTCCAAGTTTTGGTAGGTTGTTTCCTAATATTCCTTACCTTTGGAGCTGATTGTTTTCTGGGGTGAATTTTCGTATTTTTCCAACCTGAAAAATAAGATTTTTGACACATATGAAAGCCAATTTTGTGAAAATTATGCACTCATTTTGATTTCTTTTAATCACCATTGGTGATGTAGCCAAAGTTTGGTACCACTTGATGGAAAAATTGATATTGGAAAAAAATTGATACAATAATATCAGCAGGTAGCCAAAATGTAAGAAAGGCATTCTTCCAAAATTTCTACTTTCGTATCTGATCTATAGCCAAATTTGCTCAATCTTCTTGTGGATGATTTGCCAATTTGGCCACATTACAAAAATTGAAGATTAAACCCCTTGGCTTTGGAGAGTTGAATTCGGTGGAAAGTGAAATGTTTATGCCCATCTTATTCCACAAGTGACAAACATCGGCCTTAAAGAATCAATTGGTTCATGATAACGGTTATTGCCTCACACACTTCACCATACCATGGGTAAAGCCCGCAAGTGCGCAACATTCCCAAAACATGGGGCCCGACTTGGCTATTGTGCAAGCCAAATGAAGGCCTCCCCCAAACTTTAGGGATTAGGGGTTACCCTAAACCCTAAAACCCCGAGCTTCTTTGAAGAATGAACCTCACCTGAGGGCTGAATAAACAACCACCGGTACCCGATTAAAAAATATTACAAATTCAGAAGACCCGCCAAATTTGGGCTTTTGCAAAAAAAAAAAAAAAAAAAAAAAGGCCCAGGCAGTAAAAACGAAACAAAAAAAAAAAACAAAA
>Ga0116231_10006304_pt1 | contig 22752 bp, 15 predicted proteins | sample S1TSphgellanicum_2_FD_89695 | JGI IMG/M metagenome (GOLD analysis project Ga0116231, IMG submission 89695) | Host-associated microbial communities from peat moss isolated from Minnesota, USA - S1T2_Fd - Sphagnum magellanicum MG | ecosystem: Host-associated > Plants > Peat moss > Unclassified...
CAAAATCTTTTTTTTTTTTTTTTTTGTTTTGACCAAGACTACCTTTTTTTTTTTTTTTTTTTTTTCCTTCCCAATAAAGGGGGCGGTTTAATTTTTTTTTGTTTTTTAAAAAAAACAAATAAAAAAAAAAAAAAAAAAAAAAAAAAATCATAAAAAAAAATCTTAAAAAAAAAAAAAAAAAGATACGAAATGATGATTAAAGATTTATTTTTCATATATTTTCATATCATGATTTGGTGAAATCTTTTTAAAGATGATTGCCATTTTTTTTACATCTTTATTTTATATGGATACTCACTTTGGCTATCAAAATTCATTCAAATAATATGATGGCATCCATGTGGTGAGTTTCATTTACATGATATAATCACACTATATTAAAATAATTCCATACATTTTGTGAATTATTATAAAAATGTGATTATAAAAAAATTGTTGTTTCAATTTTAAAATCTATCTTCTTAGAATTTGATAAGTCCCTTAGATTTAATTAGTAATCTAGAATTTGGTGAGTGTTTCACTGTTAATGGCATTTTTCTAAGAAATATTTTGATGTATGGTTCAAACATTTTGACTTGTGGAAATTATTTGAATTATTTTTTGAACATTTTTTTTTTTAGGTCTAAACATTTCACTTTTGAAAATTGTTTGGCCTATGATTCAAACATATTTGCATATGATTGAAACATTTTTGTTTATTGTTGAGGTTTAATTTTATGGTTGTAGCACTTCTATTTATGTTCTAGGTTTGGTCTTATTCTCAAAGCCCTTTTGCATGTATTATTTAGTTTCAACTATCTTAAGATAGAATGGGTTCTATCTCCAAGTTTTTCCCTTTTAATGAGTCTTAAAAATTCCCAAACTTATTTGATTTTTCAAAAAAAGATTAAGAAGTCTGATGCCAATTTGCCCAAGCCTAGTTTTATATCTCCAAACTGCAATGTGCTGACTTTAGGATAGAGTGGCCCATCACTAATTGCTTGCTTATAATTGAACAATTATTTATATCTTCATCATATGTGCTTTATTTTGAGTGATTTAAAATGATATGGGAGTTCAAGCTAGAAATCATAGTTGAAGTGCAAAGGAAAAGGAGAAGGGTAGAATGGCCAGGGAGCAAAAAATTTTAGCATTCGAGGCAAGCCGGATCCAAGGGGAAGGCTCTGTTGTTTCTAGTGTCCAAACAAAATTTGAACACCTTTTCTTGGTGTATTTGATGCACTAAAATTTTCAAAAATGGGTTAGAAATGAGAAAGTTACCCCCCCAAAGTAGAGGGGGTCAAAAATTGAAAAAAAACAAACCACAAAACATTATAAAACTAGTTATTGAACACCTCAAAAATTCTTTGTATGTTGTTATTACAATTCAAAGATGATTTGTAGAATTGAAAGTGGTGTTCCTATGATGTTTTAAATCATTTAAAATGAATAAGAAATGAGAAAGTTAGAAACTTTGAAAGGAAGAGGGGTCTTTAAAAAAAAAAAAAAACATGCTTTGTAAGTTGAAAAGCTTATTTTTTTTCTTGTTATTTTTTCATTATTCTTTTTCCTTTGCATTTCAAAGATGATTTCTAAAGCTTGAGGTAACGCTTTCATAACATTTTAAATCATTCAAAATGAAACACAAATCACAAAAACCTATAGAAGTGTTCGATCATAGAGTATTGATCGATGATGGGCAGTTTTATCCTAATTAAAAAATAACAAGAAAAAAAAGAAGCTTGCCAACTAACAAAATGCATTTTTTTTTTTCTCTTTGGACCCCTCCTACTTTCAAGCTTCATAACTTTCTTATTTCTTATTCATTTTAAATGATTTAAAGAGTTATAGGAACAGCACCTGAAGTTCTTCAAATCATCTTTGAACTCTAATAGCAACAAAGCAACATACAAGGAATTTTTGGGGTATTCAGTGGTTTGCAGTTCCCATCAAAATCCTTTTGTTCCAATTATTTTTCCAGCAAGTTCCTATCAACTTGCCTTATTCCCATCACGTTCCTTTTGTTCCCAACCCAACCTCACATGAAACCCACACAAAGCTCTAAACTACAGTGGCAGACGTCTGTCTGCCGGGTGCGGCCGCGCAGAAAAACGGGATTTTCTACCTGCCAGGGTTTGTGGAAGATCGCTGGCAGATCTGCTTCTCTTCCGCCAGTCTGCCGCGCTTCTTCCTTCGTGTGCGTATGCTATGACACTTAGGGTTTTAGTTTTCAGCGCAGGGACGGAGCTTGGGCGAGGTTTTTCCCCACGGATTGCCAGAGTGCGGTACCCAGATACGCGCAACTTTTCGAGTCGTGAAAAATCGTGAATTTTCGGTAAGATGCTTACCGAAGAGATTCATCGATCTCTACGCTGCCAACCTCTGCAGGGTATAGGAGCACGAATACGCATTGCAAGTTTTTGTTTTTCTTCTGCATTTGTTATGTTATGTTCTCCTGTGTACTGTTTATTACGAAATGGTATCCGACAATTACGTGAGTCTGGTTTCGAAGTTAAGGATGGTATAATTTGCAGCGGTGTGTTAGGCTTGATTTTATCATGGTTTTAGTCGTTATGTTGCTTAATGCTAACACTGGACACCAAACCATTTTTTGGTTGCAGTTCTAGTTGTTGCAATTTACACGACTAATTCTGGGTTTAGGGCTTAGGTTTTATTAGGGTTACAATAATGAAGCAGAATTGCAGTTCTTTTTGCAATTTACACAAATAATTCTGGTTTTAGGGTTTGTTTGTTACAATTTCAAAGTCAATAATATATTCTTGGAGTTGTCCCTCATAGAAGAAATTGTGGGTTTTGGACATTGCAGGTTTTGTGGTTTTGGAGAGTGTTTTGAAGATGTGTGGGATTGCATTGATTCTGTCCGGTTTCCAAATTGAAGGCTGCTTAGCCTCCTCTACAGGAGAGCCTCCCACATGTGAATGCCAGGTATGGCACACTGAGGTATCACATATGTTCCAGCCTGAATGCTTCCTATCTGCACAGCCAGGTGTTGGGCTGCCTAAATGTGTGCAGTTCTGTATTTGATCACAAGAGGTATGAGCTGGTCTGTACTGCTCTGGATATAGATCACAAACTTGGATCAATTCAATTGACAATCCCTAAAGCCTAAACCCACATATGCAATAGCATATACTACTATCCTATGTAGTATGACACCCTTTAGGTGTCCAAATCTAGACCAAGTTCAACGGTAATAAAGCTTTGCTGAATGACAGAAGAACTGTGGTAAAATATGCTCATTTGTCCTTGTTGTTGTGGGGTGGGCTCAGCTTGGTAGTCTGGATATGGACTCATAAGTGTTTCTCTTAAGCAGGACACAGCAATTGGAGGGCCCTGTATTAAGGAGATTTGTGATGCATTGATCCACAGGGGTCCTGACAGTCTGGGTACTGTGCAAATTCATGCCAAACAATTTCTTTCCCAGAAGGGCATGGTTGAAGTTGACAAGGGCATCAATGATTCCATGGACAATACAAGCTCAAATGGATGTGATGCGACAATGGATTTTGTAGGGGCTTCATTACAGTTACGAGGAACGTACCCTATTTCTCAACCTCTCCAGGACTCTTCTGGCAACTTGCTGATTTTCAATGGTATGTGGAAAGAGATTGAGATTGTCCACATATGGACAGAGGAGAGAGGGTCATGAAAGTTCAAGAGGGTTCTAATTTCCAACTTGAAGTTTTGTTTCTGATTTCATATGCAACTACATTGCCTACTGAGGAGAGAAGAAGCAGCAATTTGAAAGACATCAGTTTGTTTATGGAATGTTCCTTACTCTCTAAGTGCTGTGGAATGTAATAACAAAGGGGACTAGTCTGGATTTTTGGTCACCTTTGTGAGATGTTGTGGATCGGCAATATGGGGCCTTTTAGGATGTGAAAGGATGTGAATCTGTCTGATTTGAAGAAAAAGAAACATGTACTTGATAAGTGCAGCCTGCTGAGTTAATTCCATTGAATGCTGTTGAGTAGGTGAGGTCTTTGGCGGTCTGGAAATAAGAGTTGGCAAGAATGATGCAGAGGTACTGATGAATTCATTGAGGGACTGCTGCCCATGTCCCTGCCATGCTTTTTCAAAAACATTTGGAGAAGTTTGTCACTGCATATTAGATTTGCTGTCAGATTATCACAAGACCGTTCCTGATGTTCTGTCAAGCCTAAGAGGGCCATGGGCTCTGATTTATTGGCAGGTATGCAAATATTCACTACTTGGATAGTGATCTTTACTATGACATATTCTGGTTCCAGATTGTGGAATGTCTTTTGAGTGGTGATACCTCCTGATGATCTTTGATGATAGCATATCAAGTCGCTGATATCTACTGTATGCTTGTGTTCCTGAATGTACAAATGTCTGGATTCTCTTGTCTGTTATTGGACTAATTCTATCTACTGTAGACTTGTGTACCTGGATGTACAAATGTCTGGACTCTCTTGTCTGTTATTGGACTAATTCTAGTTATTAGGCTTCATTGAGACCCTAATGCTCATTCGGTGCCTCTATCTATCTACCTTGTGGGTAAGATCATAAGGTTGCCAGTGATGTTATGTGCTGTTGCTCAAGTGTTCTACACTCCATGTACTTGGAAGTGCTGGCTGACAAACAAATTTCATGGGGCAGGTAGCATCTCAGGTTCTTTGGTTTGGACGAGATGCCGTAGGCCGGCGGAGTCTTCTTTTGCACAGGCCATCTTTGTCCGATCCTCGTTTCTTGCTCACTTCAGTTGCCCCAACAAAAAACTTTCTTACAGTCAAAGGAGTCCACACTGAAGACCCAGATTTTCAATACTGGGAGGAATTACCTTGTGGGATGTACAGTATAAAGCTGCAAGCAGCTGCAACTGGCAGGACAAAAGATCCTGTGGAAATTCTGGTGAAAGGGAGGGTGGACTTCCATGAATGGGAGGATCCCTTTTTGAAAGAATTGGTTGCTTGGGATAGGAGTTTCATTAATCCTGGCAAGTCTATCCAGCACCCTCCTCATGACTTAAATCTAGGCCATATGGATCCAGTGCCAACCATTCTTGGAAAATTGCGGCAGGCAGTGAAAAAGCGGACAACTGACATAAGAATAGACAGCAAGGTAGCTTCAACAATACAGGCTCTCACCTCCGAACCTAAGCCTGTGTGGGATTGGACATTGATTAAGGAACTGACCCTATTCTTGAACCTCTTGAAACACTACAAGAGTTTTCTGACATTGGGCAGCGTGTGGACTGTCCAATGAAAATCTCAAATTTCATAGTTTAGAATCACTGGTGTTGGAACCATGTAGGTGGGAAGGGCAATTAACTTTCTTCAATGCTCTACAGTGCTTACATTCCTGTTGAATTTGCAGGTCCTTTCAGAGTTGTATTCATATGCTTTCCCTCTGCTGCATTACTTGTCAGACTAAATGATTTTTTCAGACTTCATGGTTGGTTCTCATTACAGGGTGTATTTTTTCAGTTACATGCAAGCACAAATGATCTCAGTCATGAATCAGCAGTGGAAAGTGACTTGGTCACTCCGGTTGCAGTGCTATTTTCTGGGGGGTTGGATTCAATGATCCTAGCAGCATTGGCAGATGAGTACATAGACCCTAATTGTAAGCATCTTCTCTTGATACTCATTTCCATTAGGTCTGTGTCAACTTCTCTGCTACAGAATGGTATGATGTCTACACTGTTTTGTCCAACACTACTGTATCTATCATAGTACTATCTGGTATTCTCTACAATTTGCTGAAACTTTCCATTTCCATTGCCTCCATTATACAAAGATCTGCATCCTGAAAATAGAACCTAAAGCAAATTTGGTCCTTGTCCTAGGGAGAAGGTCCATGTTGAACAATGCACCTCATAGTTGATTCTCTGCAGAACTTGTTAATGTCTTGACTGAGTCTTCCCATCGCTTCCAGGAATGCTTCAGAAGCGCAGAACTCAGATGTTTGTATAATGGGTGGATTACTGTATACTTATCTATGCCCACTGTTAGAAGCTGATGAAGTCAGTGGGGCAGCTTGTCACTGCTATTCATGATGAAGTTGATGGTCTGACATGTTGTGAGCAACACTCATAAGGTTATGACCATATTCGTTGTTGTATTACCTTCCTACTGTTAGTGTGGAGTTGTTTTGCATACATTGTGGAACACAACGTATGTAGTATTCTGACATTTGGAACTGTGCAGGCTGACCAGATTTGAAATGGGTTGTTTGGTGGGGAAATGTTTAAAAGTATGGATGTAGCGGTGAGTTAGCTATTCATATTGCACCTTGACAACTATTAGAATCCTTAGTGGCAAAACATCAGGGCTCTGTTGAGATAATTGTGTGGTTGGGATGGGCAGATGGAATTGATTTGTTGAATGTCAGTTTTGAGGGTGCTTCAGCTCCAGATCGAATTTCTGCTATATCTGGCCTCATTGAACTTCAGCAGTTGTCTCCCTCTCGAAAGTAAGTTCATTCTGTGTGTACTGGAAAGTATATGAGAACTGTTCATTTAACCACATTTAAGCTTGAATTATCCTCAGTTAGTTGTCGGGCACCTTGAAAAGGATAGAGACTATTTTAAATCCTCACTCTAAAACTGGAGGTTTCATGGTTAAAAAAGTCAGAATGTAACATATCTCCACTTGTCAGACTTAAATGGCAAATAGTGAAATTTCCTTTAGGAGGGGAGATGGAAGTTTTTGTTCAAGACAGGAGCTCAAAGTGTTAGTTGGGAGTACTCGAGTACAGAGAGAGGCCTTCATGCAGTGCAAGGCCTCAGGTCCATAAATGCCCATGATTTGGGATGAATATGGCCAGTTGCCAGTTTCTGCTGATGTTGTCCCACCTGGTTGAACTTGCTGGTTTGTGGAGCTTGGAGAAAGTGTCTGGTTATTGGGTGCTTGAAGTTTGGTTACCTTGAATTAGCTAATTCTGGCACCCTTAGGCAATTCACAATAGATTCTACTTTTGTGCAACTGTATGAAACTTTGGATCAAGAAACACTGACCACATTACACCTGGACTTCTCTCCCTTCACCAGTTATTCTCATTTGTGTGGTTATGAAACCTCCACTCTACACATGTTCACCACAGATGAGGTGCATGACAGGTGGCGATTAGTGGAGGTTGATGCGGATTTGACAGCAATGGAAAGACACCGATCTCATCTACTCTCTCTTATTTGTCCTTCCAGCACCTATATGGTTGGTACTCTGATTGATGCTCATACATTCTGCTTGCATATGTTGCTGGCTCATTGAACCTACCCAAAACTTAAAACATGGGCTTAGCATAGAGCTTTTGAGTAATCCACACTGAAAGGTCACAACTTTGGACACTTATGGCTGATTAGAAGGGCCTGGAGGAATTCAAGTGTAGAACTTGCAGTCTCCTGTAATTGAAATGTGCCTTCGGAAAAACTTTAGTTCACAATGTAAGATCGCTTCTAAAACCTGTCAGGAACATATCTGGCAGACAAAAACTGCTTAGTTGGAATGAAGCAACTCCAATGTTTTGGTTTTAATGCATAGGTTTGAAATGTTTGAGCACAATTGATTAGTCTGGTTAATTTTTGATTAAGGTAATGTGAGTTGTTGTCCTGCAGGATTTGAACATAGGGACTGCACTTTGGCTAGCTGCAAAAGGTGAAGGGTGGGCACAGGGAACTCCAGAAGGACCCAATCTAGAACAAAAGAAAGTGGCATTCAAGTCAAGTGCCCGTGTTCTACTGGTGGGAGCAGGTGCTGATGAACAGTGTGGTGGTTATAGCCGCCACCGCACTAAATTCAGGCTGGGCGGGTATGGCATGCTTTTCCAACCACACTAGTTGATATATTTAAAACATATATCCCTAAGAATAGAGAATCATTCCTGAAAGAAATGCAGGGCTCTTTACCCTCTCCAACATAAGATTGAGAATCTTCAACATAGCTGTGCGCTTCAACAGGGGATGTTTTGATGCATACATTTTTAACAGCAGACTGTCTTATGAAATGGAATAGCAAAATGCAGACTATGTAATTAGCTTCAGTTTATTGAGATTAGGTCCATGTGGGGTGGTTTCTCACATACATTTGCTTGTTTACTTATTGAATACGTCTAAGCTAGTGAAAGCTGGTGCTTGTACCCAGACATTTTCACTGCTATTATCTCTAATCAGTCAGTAACTGATGGCTGTTAATGGTCTTTCAGCTTTTTGAGGATAAGGGGGTTACAAAATGCTTTCCTAAACTCAGAAGTCACATATCCTGAAATAACTCATGAATGGGTCTTGGTACATTTTGGAATGTTTTGAATACTTGGGAGGGTAGGTGGGAGGCTTTGCATGAGGAGATGAGGATAGATATGCATCGAATCTGGAAGAGGAATTTGGGCCGAGATGATCGCTGCATGGCTGACTCAGGAAAAGAGGTGTAATGATTATAATGATGATACTGTTCATGTGGTCAAGTTTTATTTGATGCACAGTTTTAGGGTCTGGAAGCCCGTCCTTAAAATCCTTCAGTCAGATGCCATTTGGGTGTAAAATTTCCTACTATGTAAGGTGATTTATAAATATTTACTGCTATATACTGAAATTCTGATAATATTTGGAGTGTGCCACAGGCAAGATTTCCATTCCTGGATGAAGATGTTGTTGCAGCCCTTTTGGGTCTACCACTTTGGGAAATAGTAGATCTTCAGCAGCCAATTGGCTTTGGAGACAAAAAAATTCTTCGACAGGTCTGATCTTTCTCACCTCCAGTTCCCAATCTTCTGTTTCTTTGGTTTTCAGGACATTAGTACCCAGTTACTCCCCAATTTTTCTATGGATTTTAGTCTCTTTTTCATTTTCTGTGGCGTGTAAGATGAACTTTTCTGAGGCATGCGGTCTGCTTTGCTGGTGGGTTCTACAGGTGGCTATTAGTCTAGGATTAACTGGGGCAGCCTCTCTTCCTAAACGAGCAATTCAGGTACTTGAACTGAAAATTTATGCTTTCACATACCAAATATATAGTTTAGTTAGTGTGCTCTTGTCTGTAATCCAGTTAGTGGTTGTGATGAGAAGTAGTTTAGGGTTCAAACTGTAAACTGTAAACCGTAACCCTATTATCTCTAAGTTTGTCAAGTCTGGATTGGGTTGCAGCAGACTAAATGCGACAATTCAATTTCATGGCAATTAACTACCTTTGATGCTAGCCTAAACCTATTGTGAATAGTAAGTTTGTTTGCATACTGGGATAAGTGTCTTATGACAATCAGTGTTGTCTGATGACCCCAAGATATGCTTGCTCTAAGATTGGACATTTGAGTGCCACAAGTCTACAGTATTGTGTTTTTTCATTCCCCTCACTACAATCTAGTTTGCACAACACAAGCACAGGATGTACTTATATAGATCATCTATAATTCTGCATCTCTTTCAATCATAATTGCCTGTGTTGATTTGCAGTTTGGTAGCCGAATTGCTAGAGAGTCAAACAAGAGAGAGTTTGGAAGCAATCGTTCAGCCAATCAAGCATCAGCCGGTAGTGCACAACTTCGAGAACTGACCCTTAGATAATAAACCATGCTGACTTGCTGGGGAGTTTAACAAGCGAGAGTTTGGAAGCATAGGATATAGAGACTTCTTATCATATTCTTGCACAAGAGCAACTCCCTGGTCTCTTCCAACAAATGAGGATATTATATGAAAGCTTTTAAACTTGGGATCTAGCATTAGTGAAATCATGTTGTGGTTTTTTTTCTTCATGTTCTTTTAGGAATGAAAGGAAAGAATTTAGTATATCACAAACCTCCTTTCTAATGTTAGTATGCGTCTATTATTGTTCCAAATCTGCTTTGCTTTTAGGAAGAGACAAGATAGTAACAAACCTTCGGAAATATGAACACCCTAATATAATAGTTATATTAGTTCACCCACTAAACCCCCACTCCTTTGTCCCATTTAGTGTCCATGAGAATCTAGAGGGTTGAATCTTAAGCTTAACTAGACATAACATGAACATGGTTATAGACCATTGAGCTATCAGATAACAATTTGAATGTGGTGATGGTCAATTCAGTTCCATCTATACAATATGAACATGGTTATGGACAATTTGAAATCCCAAGCGATGTTTATTTTACATAAAATTTTGTGTAGCTTTCCAACAAAAAAATGGGAAAATTTTGGAAATTGTTTTTAGGGGTTTTACTCTTGTAAAGAAAGGTGGAATCATGAGAAGTTCTCATGACCTATCTCCATGAAGGTTTTCAAATCTTGTGGGCTTCAACTGATGTTTACCAACTGAATAAAATGTACATATAACAAAAGCACTATGAAGAGCATTGATTCTGATCCTTTGAATTTGTGGGGATTTTTTGTATTATTGTGCATGGGAAAAGATTATTTTCTCCCAAGTTGAAGCTAAGTTTTTAGCAAACATAGGTTTGTTACAACTATTATCGATAATTTCAACACTGAAACATTAGTTTTGTTGTAGTGACAAAATTGTGTAATGCAACCAAGGATCCCATTGTAATGGGTGTGTGAATTTTATTCAAAGTGATCACAAAATTATATTTGGCAATAATGCTTTGTGATTTTCATTTGATCTTTGATTTCTGAGCACTAGGTAAAATAATAGTTTACAATCAGTGTGTGACAGGAAACAAAGGATTTTGTGAGAAAAATGCACCAAAGTTACCAGATTTTGAGGAATAAAATTCTGAAGTCGCCATGGGCAATAGGGTCGAGAAGGTGCCAAAATATAGGAGGATTCTTAAAGTTTTGTCCTTTCCTCTCTGGCTGGTGATCAACTTTGGTGAATTCCTCTTGTAGATGATGCTAGCGAGACTACATCACAAAATAGGAAAAAGAAACCTGTTCACAATGACTAAACAATTGATAAGTTTTGGCATCAGCATATCAATACTAGTAAGACTGCACCTTTTTCACCGATGCACAATATTCCCCAAATTCATTAGGCATAATGGTATACTGAGTTAAGAATGTGAATGAGACTACATCTCCCTCTCTCCACAAGAGGACTCCTACCAACTAAAGTTACAATTCAAATCATTTTATTGCATGTTCTTTAAGATGCAACCAAAGCAACCATTTCGTTCCTGAAGATACTGTAAGTAAGATTCAAAGTATGTAATTTTCAAAATGACTAGTGGCTGTATTGGAAATATGCTCCTTTGTAAAGTGTATAAGAAATGATTTACTCAAAATCAATTTAGGTGCGGAATTTAAAACTAATAGTTCTTCAGGCCCTCATTCCATGCCTTCAAACCTACAAACACAAGAGGCCCTACACAGTAATTTTTTTTGGCTTTAATGAAAATTCAAGACCAAAATGGTTGGGGGGGGTAGATATTGGTTCTAATGTATCACTCAGGCAAGGAATTTTTCTTTTATCAACAAGTTTATCGGCCTGGTATACATACATATAGGCTTCAAAAATTTCCAATTCAGGAAGGCACACAAGGTTGCAAAGGCATTAATCCAAATAAAAGTAGAAATATTAATCAAAATTTACCCTATTATAGGGTAAAGAGATGGGTAAATTATATCTATCTCTTTACCAGACGTTTACCCTCATGATATAAACAAATAATGAAGGGTGAAAGGGTAAGGTAAGTTGGAATATTTATAACATGTATTCCATGATGGCACATTGGCAATTGGAGAAACACAATATTTGTGCAACTAACATTGCAAAACATATGCACACAAGATCAAATTATTCCAATGAGAAAATTCAAATAAGGTTAAAAGAACTGTGAAGCACTTATTAATAATACATAATGGTTTTCATATGGCCTTTTCTACCTCTTATTAGTCCCCTTACAAGACAATGGACAGGTCTTCTTGGGTCTACCTGACCTAATCATTGTTCAAAACCCACATGCACATTGAGCAAATCCACCTGCCCTTGTGCAAATCATTATGTTATGGAATGTGCAAGTTACAACCCATTGTGCCCATTTTGCTGTGTGTTATGCCTGTTACTTGGCCTGTTACTGGTACCTATGAGCTGTACCAGTTACAGGCAAAGTGTGCCAGTGAGGTACCTTCAGCTTGGCTGCTTGCAAGTCCTAAAAATGTGATTCACTTGCCTCATGTGTGTTGAACAAATAGTCAAGTAAAGCCATCATCATAACACTTTCAAGACATATTACAAAATGACTACCTATATTTGAAGCCTCCACTATATCCAGAAAAATGTTAATAGAAAATATGTTATCTCCAGTCTGAAAGCCTCCACTATATTGAACCTAACCCAATGCAATTCAGAAATCAGGAAATGTTTACTTTAAAAATCAGAAACATGAAGAAATACGGCTTCAACAAAACCAATTAATTGCCAGTCTATATTTGCTCCACTAAAAGGTGTGGCATGCTTGATTTAATGTGATTCTTTTGGGATATTACAAGTTCGTTTTGGAACATACTTCTAGAAAGTTGGTCATCTAGTTTGGGTGGTTGGTTGCTGCACCACTCTGGTCCCTTACTGAAACTTAGGAGAAATGCCAAACAAACATTGAGTTTCGGGTTTAGAGCAACTATAAAGATTAAGGTAGCAACTACACCTATTGTTTGGATTACAGACAACAGCATTCCGGTTTATTTTCTTGTATTCGGTGCTTGTTTCCAACCATAATGTGACACACTTGGGACCACAGGCATTCCATCTGCTTCCACCAGTAACTTGGGTTGGACTATTTTTTCATGGCTTTCAGAAGAGCCATTTGTATTTGCTCCCTCCACCTCAAAGCACACTTGCACATCTCCCTGTAGAACCCTCAGTTGTTTACAAATGGCTCTCTTGCCAAGGATTGTTCCAGTAACTATGAAGTAAAAATATACCAATATAGTCAGTCTAGTCAGGTTCTCTTTCTGGCTTTGTCCACATTGAAATATGGAATCAACAGATGAATGTGGTAAGCTGTGGAACATAGTGTCCAGTTCACAATTTGGAAAGGATTCCTGTATTAAAAAAAGCATCCCATACTGTATCAGAAATCCTAGAGCTGACATATTTCCTATTAACGTTTTTGTGACAGATGCATGCCATCAGTCAGAGCCCACCTCCTAGTATGCAATAAGTATGGCATAACAAAAAACACACCCATGAGTGTTAGACCATGGATATCCAATACATCTTACTAGATATCAATTGAGTTCTCTTTATATGTAAGGATTAGTTCAAGAAGAGAAAAGGTCTGCTCTTGGGCATCAACATTATAATGCATTTTATGCTTTTAGACTCCATTACAAACTCAAAAACAAAAATTGACAAAGTTTATCTCAATAGTTCAGCCTGAGCTCTATTAATTTCCAATCTATATTGACCTGAGCATAAAAAATAGAGTACGAAACTAGTCCTATTCAATGTCGAATTCTGCCAGAGTTTGCTCCCTGACAAAGCACCACAATGACAAAAAATAACCCACCCATTATTCTGGGTCTAGGAGAATTGAGTATCTGTTTTGCAGCTGAGTAGTGCACTTCGTGGGGGCACAGATTTTGCCAATGTATGAAATGAGGTATTGAAATGAACACCCACAGTTCTGCTCAAAGGTATCCTGTGGGTAATCTGGCTAGTGATATTACAATCTCACGTTTGTTGAGAAGGGAAGAAGATCAGAGAGCAACCACTGTTTTCACAAGAGGTTTGATAACAAATTGATTTCTTGTGTATAAAATAAGTCTGGCATTCATGAAGCTGTTTGCATTACACTGAATCAAGAACTCATGTTGTATCATGTCTATACACAGATTTCAATTCGACTACTATTTTGGATAGGCTTCAGCCTTCTAATAGCACACAGAGAAATTGCTTACAGAGAGTCCTACTATAGTATATATGTGCAACAGGAGGTTTTCTGGCTATGAATTGGACGGCCTCTGCTTCTAATTTCTAAAAACATTTCCTTCTTTGTCATGCACAATTTGAGCCCAAAACTTTGAGAACTTATGTGCAACATTCTAACACATAGCACGACAGCCTAGGTATCAGAACATCAATACAGGTGGATGCTGAATCTTGAAGGTACTCTAACGTAAGGTACTCCATTCTTGGACGATGCACAATCCGGATCTAGGTAATGTAAATCTAGAAATGGAGTGTTGGATATGCACAACAATCCCTAAGGGAGTTCTTCTGGATCATCTATGAATCTTTTGAACGAGATTTGAACGTCTATGCCATGAGGAAAAAGAAATTGGATTAGACTTCGGAAAAAATGTTATTGACGTCACCTGTAATGCTTCTCCCAATTCCAATGCAGTTTTACGTACTCGTTCGCAACTTTTTCTTCTTCTTGTTCACGCTTTCGATCAGTAGAAGCTTCCTCTCAAGCGTCATTTGCACTCCAGATGTTTAATAATTTTCTTCTGGCTAAAACTGGGGCCCTGACCGACATCGTTATTTAGAACTCTGACGTGGAAAGTCTTCAGTTGTCACATTCGCAGAAGGAACTTTGAAGTTGCCAAGTTGTGCAATATATAATGATACTTTTGAAGAAAGTCCGCAGCTCTCAAATTCGCAGATACAACTTCGAAGTTGCCAAGTTGTGTACTATAATGATACTTCTTCCACTCTTCACATGTCTACCGGCGACTCTTGCGAGAAACTTCTCTGTAGCTAGTGATTAGATAGCCTCAGCTGGCATTTTGATGTAGATTGCGTATTCATGAAATGAGCACTAGAGTGTGCAGAAAGCAACACTGGGATTGGACTTGATTATCATTTTTCCATTCAGATATGATCTCGGTTTGAAATTTTGGTCATTGGGTTTATATCAATTAGCTGCCCAAGCTTTAATTTGGGAGTCGATCAATCTTGCAAGAGGTGGTCGAACTTGGGTCAATTAACTCTTGATGCAGAGCGTTCCACAAAATCATAGTTGTTCATGACACATGCACAAACAGCAGTTGTGGTCCACGAGAGCCAAGAATCGATCGATCGCAAAGAGTTCGTGTAAGTCATGTACGAGGTAAAGTCCAAATTGCTTTCAATCCACAACTAAATAGTTGGAAACGTGTCGGAACTTAACAATGGAAAATCGGATTCATGAGTCTGGGTTGTGTTCTAGGGAACTCGAGAAGTTTAGAGCTCGAGTTGTAGTCCAGGATTGTGAATCGAGAAGCTGAAGTGAACAATTGCTCGTCCCCTAACTGTTTCGACTGATTATTGAAAGTTAGTGGAATTATTGCAGAGATTAGGTGACGCAAATATCAATTGGAGCGCTCACGACATAAAATCCGCAATGTTACCAGTGATCGGTATACTGATAAGTGTTTTGGTGTTCGAAGCGGCGACAATTCTTTCCACAAGCATGTGTGTCAACAGCGGCAATCATCGTCACCGTGAGAAAACTCATCGTCGCAAGAGGAGGAGGCATCGTAGGCACCGCGGCAGAGGACTTGCACCTGGATATCTAGGTGCCTTAGAAAGTTAGGACCAGGAGGAGGAGAAGGACGAGGGTGTTGAGGCCATTAGTCTGAGCATTTCCAGTTTCCTTCATAGATCTCTTCAACTCGGCGTTGCACGTCCATCCTGAAGTGCTTATGTAGATTGCTCTCACACAAGCATCTTGAGAGATTTCTTCAGGAGAGATTTCATTAGCTAAAGCTTTCAATCCGAGCTCAACTAGCAAGATTGTCCTGCAAAATTGTTGTTTACAGAGGGTTTTCCTAGAGGTTCACGTATACAACCGTGTTTCCTAGCAGATCACACAAACTAAAGGGGATCTCTTGACTTGGACAATTATCAATTTTTGTTTGATAGTTGCATAATAAACCAGGAAATCCTTTTTTTTCTAATTCCCTATGAGACCTATGACCATCTCAGAAAATCTTGAATTTCCTTTGTGCAAACAGGAAATACTTTGTTTAAAAATGGGAAAAAACAGGGATTTCTTTGTTTGACAATGGGAGGAGAACATTGAAATATTGGTCCCATGATCACCTTCGAGTTTTCCGTATGTTTTGTAGATCCAACTGTTTCTCAATAGAGGTTTTTCATCATACTTTTCCCTTCCCTGTAGGGCAATGATTTAAAAGAGTTTCTTGTGATTCAAGGTAGTTTTAAGAATCTCTATTGAGTTCAGCAGTGAGTTCATAATTTCTTGAAGCCCCCCCAGCATACTTGTGCAGTCAGCTAGAAAGGAGGAGCATCAATGTGTTCTGGGAGTGGGAAATAGCAGTTTCAAATTGGCAATAGAATTTTTATTGCAGGGTCTATATTGCAGACTCATGAAGTTTGAGACATCGGATTGACAGTTTCAAAGAGGCTCATTTGAAGTACATTCTAATGTGAGGTGCTTGCTTCACAGTTCCATAGCTAGCTAATTCTTTCGCATATGGATTAAGTTTTTAATAACAATTGATACTTGATTGGGTCACTAGCAATCTCCTAAGACTCCTTTCAGATTTCAATTAGAAAACCCACTGCAGGGGTGCCTCATCAAATTTCTTTACCACTAACCAACTAAGTAGTTACCAGGAAATCCATTACAAGTGGATGCTGAAGTCAGGCACTCCGATGTTGACAATGCACAAAAGAGTATTTTTCGTCTCCTAAATGGAAAACGATTGGTTTCGTTAGTCAACACCTATGATTTCTGCAACACCAAAATCAGCTGGGTCGTCGCCTCCTTTCATGCTCCATCGACGCAGCTGACAAGGCATGTGAGAAAAACATTGCTGTGAGGGATATTAATTGACTGATTCAATGATGATTGACACTTGTGCAGGCGAGACGCTAAATACACCCCCCATAGAGCTCTGTCCGGCGCCTGTTTTTCTTGTCTTCTTGCACATGTTTTTGGGCCCAGCATGGTTCTGCATAAAACCACGCAGCATGGTTCTACATGTTTTTTTAATTCTGCAAAAGAACTTAGGAATGTTTTATTAATTTTAAGAACAATTTTATGTTTTGGAGCAGCTCACTGGTTTCCATAATTCAACTTCTCAGCCATAGAACATGCCACAAACCACTGGCATAGATTCATCCACAAAGAAAAATAAAATTCTTTAGTATTTGAATAACTTCCAAAGTCAAAAAGTCAATCCCTGCGACAGAACCAAACGGTTCTCCGTAGGGCTGCACTGTCAGGCCCAGAAAGGGCGCCGGACAGTGCTCAATAGGGGGTATTTAGCGTCTCGCGAGACGTTGAAGCGGCTATCGAGATTTGTCGACACGTCCTGACAACGTGCTGTTACATCTTCGTCACCGCTTACAGTTCCCGCTTACGTCATGTGTCCTCGATGGCTTGAGGTGATCTAGGGCCGGTCTTCTTGTCCTTTTCCTAAATTGGAAACTTTGGAGACAAAAGCTACTTCCCTCTGATCAACACACGTATGATTTGAAGGCAGAGTCGCCACTTGAGTAGTTGGATTTCTTCATTCTTTGCGTACACAGCATGTACCAGCTTGAACGGATCTTAATTAATCGGTCGTACAGGGCATGGAGTTTTCCTTCTGCAATTTCCATCTGTGACACGCCCAATATGATCAGATCAGAAGCATGGTTAAAAATTGTGGATCAAATGGTGGATTTGTTCAAAGGCTTTCTTCAGAGTTACAGCTAGTCTGCAACCAGGGGGTGCTTTGTCAGCATACGGCAGTACTTCAGTGGGCCATGGCTTCATTTTGTTCTTTTCCGATTTCAAGGCCAATCTTATATCCACTTCTTATATCGCTTCTAGAGTTTCTGGCGCTTCCATTCCTGGATTTTGTTGGCGAAGTCAAGAATCAATCTTGAAGTCAATCGAGCCGCTTTGCAAGAGTTGAGGGGCAATTGTAGAAAGTTGGACTAGATATAAACTTGGTTACAGCCAGAGTTGTGGCGAGAGCTCAAGAATCGTTCGCCAAGGTTGGGGAAAGAGGCCGGAATCAGGAAGCTCCTATTGTACAGTTGAATCGGAAAGGGCCAAGAATATCTTGAAAATTTGAGTGCTTGAACTAGAATCTCTAGGGTCAAGTTGATTAGTCCAACTTTGTTCGACAAGAGCTAAAATTTCCCTATTTCTTCATCAGTCCCAGAGAGAGAAGCCGAGAAGAATTGTTGAAAACTTCGATTTCTGTCTGAAGATCAAGATAGCAGATTAGCGGTTCAAAGAAACAAATCAGATTATATAATTCAGGGATCATGTTTCCAGTGGTTGTCGTGGTAGTGAGTGTAATAGTGTTCGAAGCGGCCACTGTACTGGCCACATTGAGCATCTGCGCCGACCGAAGAGAATCTCACCACAAGAGAAAACATCACAAAGCAGAGGGTGGAAAGAGGGGCTATGATGGTGGAAATGGAAACTACAGCGTGGATTCTGGCGGAGGACATCATGGTGGAGGACATCATGGTGGAGGACATCATTGGGGCGGACATCACGGAGGAGGAGGACATCATTGGGGTGGTGGACATCATGGAGGAGGACATATAGGAGGAGGCGGAGGAGGACATCATTGAGGTGGAGGAGGATGCGGTGGAGGCGGAGGAGGATGTGGCGGTGGCGGAGGATCTTGATGTTTTGTACTAATGCTCGAAGATTATTGCGTCGATACTGGACACGGCAACGTGCAATGCGAAGTGCTCGTGTAGATTTAGAGCACGCACTCGAGAGGGTAGGCTTGAGGGGAGTTTAAGTCTTGTGGAGAGTCAATAATGATCCAAACCAAAATTTCCGACACTCAAATAGAGCTTCAAGCAGATGGGGTAAACTTTTTGGGAGTTCTTGAGGAAGTTTCAAGAATTTCAAACAGCTTCTATAATATGAATAAATAAATACATTATTTAGTCAGTACAGATTATTGTCAGCAGAATTGGAACTCTTTTTTCTCAGCATTCTTCTTGTATTTGTAATTCAATTTGAGTGGTCATTAGGATCTTAGAGGATTCCATTTAATGGACATGGACTGTATTTATTGACAAAATGTGACAAGAAACGATATCATTTTGAATTTGGTGATGTCCTATGTTATAAGAACTATCAGTTGACTAGTTCCATTCTCGAATTAATTTGCTCTTTTAGTTTCACATTCAATCTCCAACATTTGAAAGCCCTGGAAATAAACTTGATCATTATATGGCCAATTTGTACTATGGAAAATTTCTATTTCCTAGGTCCATTAAGGTTGGAGTCTAAGTTAGAGTTTCACTATTTACAGCTAAGTGTTTTTTATAAAAATTATAATATTTGGTAGTTTAGGAGTAGAATTAAACTCTTTCTACCAAATCCAAACTTTAAAGAATGAATTGGCAAATGAATAATAAATTTCACAAAACTAATAGCCTTTTTACAACATAGGGAGGCCCAGGCCCCCATCTGCTGCACTTCTCAAGTAGCAAAATGTGGATATTGGAGTTGTGAAATTCAATCTTGATTTTGTGTGCGCCTAGACTTTAAAGTGCACTATAAACTGATAATAGGTTTTGTTGGAACATTAACGTTATTTGCAAATTAAAGAAAACATAGCACCAATCTCTTTGTTTGGTCACAGAGAGGGTGAGATTCCTAAAAACAGGGAAAAACTGTACACTGGGCTTAAAACAAGGATTGAACTCAGATTAGCACCAAATTTGATGCTAATCTGAGTTTCATCCTATTTCTTTTTCCTGATTACCTTGAGCCAGTCACTCCTATTGCTGTGTGTATTGCAGCTACAAATATTTTCCAACCTCATGCATTTAATGCTGAGTAGTATTAAATTTCATTACTTGTGGATAACACTAGCACTGGTTCAAACTTCAAAGAGGGGTTGGGGATGAAAGAAAGGTTCAAGAGGAGAGTCACTTAACTAATAACTCTATTTTCGACATTAAATTGGAAGAAAGCAATCAACCTTCCCCCATCCTCTGTTTGGAAATAAATTCACCAACAAAAGCTTTGAGGACCAACCAGAGTTTTTGTGCTGATGGTCTAACAAACTCCACACCAGGCATGCATTCTGTTAGACCATGAACATAATCCATTTCAAGCCATGTATGCATGCCCAACTTTTTATCCATTCACATTTCCTTGGTCTCTAAGTTATCCCTGCACCTTTCATGTGAATTGAACTAGTACCATTGCAGCCACTTCCTCCAATCAGGAATTTTGTATTTTCAATAGTCTAGGGCTATCAGTCTAGAGTGTCGAAGGGGCCTTTGTGTGCTAATGGTACTTGAAATAGCTCATGAATTATTAAATTTTGGTAGTTTCAACCAGTGAAATTTCATAGTTGGAAACCAAGAAAAAGGGGCTGTAACTTCTGCAAATGATTTTTCCAGGAAAAAGGCCCAAAGTCACCATATTTTGACAAAAAAAAAGTTGAATTTGCCATAATTGGACCATAGGTTCTTGTATGTCAACAGTATATAATGGGTTATGAAAAAAATTCTAGTTTTCTCTCTCACCTCTAGTCAAATTTGAGTAAGTCCTGTGGATGATGGCTAGTCCACAAGATTGGAATAAAAACCCTGGTTTCAACTAAATCTTCAATACACGTGAACAATTGAGCAAGGACTTGGGTCTTCTACTTTTGCCGGCCTCGCCTAGTTCTGGTTATTTTTTAAAAACCCTGTCTGTATGCAGACACTTGGGTTATAGTATCAGTGTTCTAGGTAATACACAAACAGGCTTGTGGGTAGGTGTGTGGAACAAATGTCATGGCCCATGAAACTGCTGTATTTCGTGATCTGAATTGTTTTTGTTAAGTATCTTCAGTGAACTAGTAGTTAAAATGTGTAATAGGGTTTGTCGATATGTGACAATGTAATACACTAATGGAATTGGTAGAAAGGGACCATTATTTTCAATGTTCTGAAGATTTCCTCTTCTGGGCAGTGGGATTGCTGGTTTTGATTCTTTGAATTTGTTTTCTTAATTATCTTGAGTGAACTGAACGCATCTCCAGACGTGCTTAGTATGTGATCGTCCACAGTGAAATTGGATGAAGAAAAGTGAAATTATGCCTGTTTGGCTCGGGAAAAGGGTTTTCGCTCAGGCACAGTTTGTGATGGCTGGTATAGGGCGCAGCAAAGTTATACCCCTGCAGAAAAGGGTGTGATAAATATGATGTGACTGCTGCTCAGTGTTTCTGATTGGCACATCATAATGATTGGTCCAGGTGGTTCGCTATTAGTACTTCCCAGCCTATTTGCTGTTCCAGTTTCGATTCTAAGAGTAGAGTTGTAAAAAAGTAACTAACTAAACTTGGATGTGAAAAATATTTTTGCACGGTCACACACTAAGCACCGCTGGAGATGCTCTAACAGTTCAATGTGTAATAGTTATTTAATTTACAAACAGGGTTCTAGCACATAGCTGTGTGCACTTTGTTTATAGTTAAGTTAGTAATCTTTACAGGAACCCCTGCAACTTATCTTCTCTAATCAGATCTCTTGCAACTTCCACCTATTTCACTTTTCTGACCAATCTACAATATGTGGATGAAACCTGACATAGAATACCTGAGATCCACTCACAGAGTATTGCACAGAATAACAGTTGTATGGGGTTATTAAAACCTGTGACAAATTATGTAGCCTATGTGGAGGTGCTCTTACAAAATAAATGCCGAGAATAGGTTTTCAAAAAAATTCCCCTGATACCCAGTGGGCATCTGGCAGGTACCCATTGGGTAGCACAGGAAAAGAGTTCTTAAAATGAATCCAGGAATTGTTATGCTGTGTAGTGCCAGGGCCACAGTGAACCAGCACCCACCAGTGCACCAGTCACGGGATGCCTGTTATGACTCAGTTGTGGATGATCCTCAACTGAGTTACTACTCGGTTTCATCTTGGTAACCCATTCTATAAGAAGTAGGTCTAACATATAGACAGGTTGGTAACAAAATAAGGTACTACTAGATATGTAGATAGCTTATACATAGGGGCTGTTTTTACTACCTACCTAGTTGGTAGGTAGTAAACAAACCAACTGAGCTAAACACCATGGTTAGCTAGGGAACTGCAATCCAACAGAAAACTGTTTCCTCATCACATATCATCCATCCTTGATGGTGCACTGGTGGGTTCTGGTTCACTGTGGCCTAATGCCAGCAGCCACCGGCATTACTAGATTCAGGCCCAACTTGGTTCTGCCTCACATGGGCCATTATTCCAGTACTGTCCACAGCCTTTGCTGTCACTGTGCACATACAATATCGGATACACTGGCCTGTGTTCAGAATGCAATGGGCCTGGTTCACCCAGGAGGGAGAGACTCTGTTGCTGCAATGGGTTCTACCAGGGCTTGTTCCGAAGAGTAATTGATTTTCTGCATCATTACAGTGTTCCCCACACCCTATGATTCATGCCAGATGCTAAATACCCTACCCTGACTTCCCCCCCATCGAGCTCTGTCCAGCGCCCTTTCTGGGCCTGACAGTGCAGCCCTGTGGAGAACCGTGTGGTTGTGTCGCTGGTTGTGTCGCAGGGTTTGACTATGAAAGTTATTCAAATAAAAAAGAAAACACATTTCTCTTAGTGCCAGAATCTGTGCCAATGGTTGGTAGTGTGATCTATACATGGAAGGTTCCGGTTTTCAAGTCCTGTGAGCTGCTGCAGAACGTTTAAATAACTATAATAAATTTAAATTAGTAAGTTCTTTTGCAGAATAAAAAGAACATGTAGAACCATGCAGGGCCGGAAAAACATGTGCAAGAAGACAAGAAAAACAGCCCCCCCCCCCCCCCCCCCACCCCAATGGGGGGTTTTTTGTCCCATAATTAATACCAGCATTGGAACCGCAAAAAAAAAAAAGAGAACAGGGGGAGGATGAAAATCCCCCCCAAAAAAAAAAGGCCCAAAAAAAAAAAAAATA
>Ga0116231_10006305_pt1 | contig 22752 bp, 9 predicted proteins | sample S1TSphgellanicum_2_FD_89695 | JGI IMG/M metagenome (GOLD analysis project Ga0116231, IMG submission 89695) | Host-associated microbial communities from peat moss isolated from Minnesota, USA - S1T2_Fd - Sphagnum magellanicum MG | ecosystem: Host-associated > Plants > Peat moss > Unclassified...
CATCAAGAGAAAATCCGCCGCCACTAATCAAGATCCTCGGCCATATTATCCAGATCAAGACATTCATGTTCACACCAACAGTTCATGCCTGAAGTCCTTGTCCGTCGACCTGTTGTTCGGTCATAGTTTCATAATTAATTGGAAAATAGGCTTTAACCTACATTCATGCATTTATGTCAAAAACAGATTTTTATAGTGTGAAGGAAAATCCCAAACCTTACAATAACATGTTTGTACCCCTTGAGGTCATATATTCATCCATAACCTGTGTTTCTATGATCTACCAAGATGTTGTCCACATCCATATCATGTCATCTAAACAACATATTATGAAGTATTCAACAAGTAATCAAGTCATGCACATTTGTACCATGCATGTTTATATTCTTCCACAAAGCTCACAAAAAGTCTTGTTAGGCAAATCCATTTATGCAATTTTGACTATATGCCTTTTCTTCTTGTGTCTTTTATTAAAGAGACTCTCCAAAATGTTATGTTCATTTTTTCTATGCTCCTTTTTCTATGTGATGTGTTGTGAAGCAAAAGGCACCCCCATATCCCTTAATAGATAGGAAGAGATACCAAGAGATACCATATTGACACCAAGTTAGATATTTCCAAATTAAACAACTCATGTTAAGTTTGAGAGTAAATCAACAAATATTGAATGGTTTTTAGTTTTTTAATAAAATTATTATGGTCAACTCTTACAAAAGTTTAGGAAAACTATTTAGAGTTTTTTAATTTTTTTAAAATTTTAATACTTACATTTTTTTTAATTATTCAAAAGTAAAATCATTAGTTTTCAACATTAAAAAGCTCTCATGGCTAATTGGATTTGAACATGAGATTCTCAAGATAAAGATAATTGCCCAACCATTTAAGCCATAAGTTTTTTAAACAAATTAATTAATAAATAAACATGTGCCATGTTTAATGTTTACATGTGCCAATGCTTTAAAGCCATTGACAAGTGAAAATTTAAAAGTAAGTTCCAACATTTTTTGCACATGTGAACATGAAGTTAAATGCTAATTCTTATGTTAACCTACTAAAGGTTTTGAATTCAAATCTAAATTGAACGACCTACCAAAATTAATAATGTTGAGTTATATAATTTTTACCAAGTATGAAAACTAGAACTAAAGTATTGTTTAACCACCCTAAATATCAAGGTTGGGTTCAAATGATTATTAAGGTGATTTTCAAGGAGGGAGGGGTGGTGGTTATTATTTATTAGACAATCACCTTAAACCCCTTGACAATTATCATCTTTTTCAACATATCCACCCAATAATTAAATTAACTCCTTGCATTAACTTGTGTATATTACAAGCAACATGAATCTTTCTTGATTGAAATAACAAGTTGATATTTCGTATCTTGTTTTTAAATTAAATGTCCAAATTAATTAGCAAAAAAAATAATCTTGATCATACAAAAGTTATGCAACCAAAACATAATATTGTATTTAACTATGAAAGAGATTGAAAATCAAGTGGTGTTCCTTAGTTTGATCTAGTGCTTGAGCTTATCACTAAAGAACCCCATGTGCTAAACTAAATCATTAAAAATTGAAGGTTGTTTATTTTTGAAATTTTTGCATCAACATTTACACAAAGAAAATTTACCCATCTAGCAAGTTAAAAATAGTGTACAATGTATGAACCGAAAAGACAAGGAACCTATCACTAAAAGAAACCCCCCATTTGCAACTAGAAATCTCAATTGAAAATGACACTTTCGATTATAAATTGTTTTTCATGATTATTCTTGACTTTAAAACAAAAAAATGAATGATAACAAATCAAGCACAACACACAATCAAGCATGACAATCACATAGTAATGTATGGCCACAACCTTGCCAATTTAATTAGAAAATGTCTTTGATTATAAATTCAATTAAGTGGATTTCATTTAATAATATATCATTTCAACTGTCTTAGTGAAATGGTGAACTCAAAAGTGTATATTTTCAATTATTTCAAAACAATGGACACTTACATTTTGACACATCATACATTGCAAAACATTTTATTATATTGTGACATGTTGTCATTTAATTCATCATGGTTCAAAGTTGATAGTTCAACTTGCATTTTAAATAGTTCCAAAAAATAAACAAAATATTACATTAACACATGGCATGTTATAAAATGTTAAATATGAATTTAATATGTAGCCATTTCATCTATCATGGTGAAGTAAAAGGTTTGATTTACATGTTGATTACAAAGGATCCAATCAATATGTTAAAAAATCCTCTTCCATTGAAAAATTAGATCAACCTATACACACCACATGTATGGTTGTAACAAAATTTAAAATATTTAAATATATAATGAATTGTTTGTTGTCACATGGTGTTCAAGGATTCATTATGTGTAGCACATGTGTCAACGTTCTACAAATGTGTTAATGAACATAATAAAAATATGAACTGAAGGGTGGTTGAAATAAATTCAAAATAAAAATCGAATATTATTTAAAAAAACTGGAACACAATTATAAAAAGATAATCAAATTAAAATGGACAAGGAGTTGACACAAAATCAATGCCTAATTATAAATACTAATAATTTAGGCCACAACTAAAACATATGAATAGAAGTCAATAAGAGTTAAAACATGTTGCATAGTTTTGTTTAATTCATTAAAAGATTGACATGTTGAAAATGAAGATATGTGATCTAATTTTCAATCCCTTTTGCAAATTTTATTTCAAAAACAATAAAATTCTATTTTAACACCCATAACATCTTGTTAATATTCATAAAACAAATCATATCCATGGTTTGACACACAAAAAAAAGGCCCCCACCTAGATGTTTCCATAACATCTAATGAATAAAGTACTTTTTAAATGAGGGTGCCATTATAAAAATCAATTTCATAATTGTCATAACTATTTCTTGTCACCACCATTTGTGTATAGTAATTAAGACTAAACATTGTCATTTTGCACACTTTCTTATTTTGCCTTTGTGTCCAACATTTTGCTAGAATTTGAAATACAAATTCTCCTGACATTAAGTGGAAAACAATTGAATGTCTCACCTAAAATAATGATTTGTTTGTGTTTGAGGTGGTGATTGTAGATGCATCGTCTTTGCATTGTTTGTGATCATTTGTATAAATGTAAATATTTAATAGGAATGGATTAAAATACAACATTATTTGGTGCAGCAAATAAAGCCTTTGCAATGGATAGATTGTTAAAAATGAATTTGCAAAGATATAAAAGAGACAAATAAGTTTGATCCACATGGAAAGGACAAAAGTAACGAGAATGGATTGATTATATTGAAGAGTTATAATTTTGAGATGGGCTTGCACCATCTATCCAAGGGCAACTACCTTAGTTGAAATGTTGATTAATTTTTTACAATGAAAGTTGACACAATCATGAACATTTGTTTATTATAATTCAAAGTTTGAATCTATTGCCAACACATTACCACCAACATCATGCACTCCATCAATTTCAAAATCACTTCCCTAAAAATGAATGAAAATTACCAAAGTAGGTGAACATTTTATTTAAATCATAGCATGCATCATTAAATAATGTTGATATAAATTTAATTAACATGGTATCATTTATGAAGTGAGTATTGGAAATTGCACTAAATCTTTGTTGGGTATTAAAGGCAATTATAAAGGTTCATAACCACAATTCTTAAAAAATCATATTTGGTTGTAATATATAACCACACTTATTATAAAACTTTGAAAAAATCAAATAATTGCCCTAGAAAAATGCCATTTTTGAATGGGTCTTTCATGAAACCAATTTTTTTTAAGGTTTTGAAATTACCAAATTTAGTTCTTTGAATTTATTTCTTTGAAATACCCAAATTAATGATTCTCCAATTTTTAAATTAAAAAAAACTTGGACCCATTGGTTACCTTGTGAAAAAACATTTGATAATTACCATGTGCATATTGGAGTTGACCATGCCATTTGCATTTTTTCATATAATTACACACCTAATCCTTCACACTAGTGGGTGCCCGTGACCTTCGGCCACTGTGAAGTCCCCCGGTTTCTTTAAACTTGGTTCGCGTTTTAGTTTTTTTTAGAAACTTTTAACTTTTTTATTTTTTTATTTTTATGTGTTCTAAAAGAAAAAAAAGGTAGTCTTGGTCAATACAAAAAAATAAAATAAAATAGACTATGGGCTGTCCAAGGCCTAAATATTTTTTTTCTGGTCTTCCCTTAAATTCGTCCGGTCATCAAGCCGGACAGACATTTCATTCGTCCCCTTAATCGGGACGGACAGTAGCTAAAAGAAAAAAAAGGTAGTCTTGGTCAATACAAAAAAAATAAAAAATAAAATTTTGCGCTGTCCAAGGCCTAAATATTTTTTTTCTGGTCTACCAAATCTTTTGCCTCAAAAAATCAGACTGCCCCTGATTTCTTTTTTCTCTAGAGTCAGTTACATCTGGGGAAGCTCCACAGGAACGAGCAGTGACTGGAAGAATCTTCCAAGCACTGCCCACATAGATAAACAGACAGACACCACTATTGCTTTAATATATAAGATGGTGGAAGAACTAAACTTATGTGGTTCAATACACACATGATGGATGTATTACATTTTAAAGAATGAACAAGGTCTTAAAGAGTTGCATATAAGAAACATGTCATGCCCCAAGGCTTCAATGGTGGTATGTACATCATGGATGAAACATTGGGGCGATTAACTAAGTATATGTAGCAATTCCAACCAATGAGGAGGCAAATATGGGATTTAGAGGAAGAAAAAGATGTAATTATAAAAGTTTTGGAATAAATATACACTCAAATAAAATTCACATATTTAAATTGCAATTATAGCATAATATACACCACTAAAATTTTATTTTAATGTCATTACATATGAAATGACTTAGATAATTGAAGTAATTTTACTTATAAACAAGACAATGTAATATTTCAAATGGTTAATTTTATGCACATTCTGTGAAATGACAACATGACCTATTCGTTTTTTTTTGGCAAACTTCCAATAAGTTTTCTATTCCAATGACTCATTTACCTCATGGGGGAAAATTATATTACACAATGAATTGTAAAATAAGTTTTATTTGTTGACACATATGGGGAATACATCAACGCAAACAAATATAAACATATGTTGTCCAAATGCATAAGGTGTCATGCCAAATGCACCTATGGCTCCAAAGGTGTTAGTGCAATATTCCTTTTTAAGGAGGCATCACTATTGTTCAATGAATCAAACAATTTATGAACTAAAAGAATTTGATGTTGAAGAATTAATTTTAAAAGCCAAATTTTTGTATCATTACAAGGGCATGTGAACTTTGTTTACAACATTTTAAAGTCATTGTAATAATTTTCACAATGACCTTAAAGGGTCCAACTACTTTAATAGAGGCCACACTCGCCCCTTTAAACCTATCTTTTTCATTTTTTTTTCAAAAATATTTTTGGAATCTTTTCAATACATCATTTTCATTAAATCTTTAAAAAATTAATACTAATTTTTTAAGGTTTATATTTATTTTTCCTAAAACTATGTTATTTACAAAAAGACAAATTGTGTTTTGTGTGTTTTTATTGTTTAATTATCATTTAAAAATGTTGGTTGCATAACATTAAAAATTTATGTATTTTATATTCATTAGATTGATTCTAAATATGTATACCAATATATTTTAAACAATATTTTGTAAAAACAAGCCCATTTGTAGTTCTTTTATTTTTGACAATTTGAAATACACAAAATTATGTAATGGTAATGATTATTAATGGTAGATGTTAATGTGATTGCACCCTAGATTAAAATGTGTATTTTGTCCCACTCTTGCACATTGTGTTACACAAGTTGTAACTTAATCAATATGGAACTTGGTAAATAATGTAACAAAAGTTATAAAATGTGGTAAAATTAAAAAACAATTGCAACACATTTGGAAGAAAAAAGGAAAAATTACAAAATAATCAAAATAAAGTTGCATTATAATTGAAAACATACAAAACACTTAATCCAACCATTTGAAAAGAAGATCCACCAAAATAATTAAATGGTAAACTTGTGTTATAATTATGTCATCAGATATTCATGACATGGAATAGGAACAACGACATGATGGGGCTAACATTATCTTGTAGTTAATGTTTTGATCACATCACAATTAAATTTATTTTTAAAATACAAAATATTTCAAAGGTTAGCCCTACTTGGTGATCACATTGCAACAAATGCATGGTTTTTCAAGTTGTCCAATTTTATTGCCTTGTACATTTTTGTCTATATTTTGGCCAATTTGACTAAATTTGACCTTTAGTTTTGAAATGACATATTTATTTTGTTTGATTCAATTTTTTTTAAATGACATTTTGACTATTAATCAAATGTGACATTTAATCAAATTGAACAAAAAATGAACACCTCTAGTAAAAAGGACATGGCTTTAATTAAATGGGACAATTACTTTTGTTTAAACCATGTTTATAAATCAAAAAAATAATTATATAGGTTATATTGATTGATCAACTTGACCAACTATCATTTGACTATTAATTAAAATGGTAGTAAAAATGCACAACATTTTTGTTTAGTAGGCATGTAGTTAAGTAAATATTTAGGTTAGTTAAGTTAAGTAGGTAGTTAAACTAATGGTTAAATTAGGTAGTTATTTGGGTAGCTAATTAAGTAACCTAGAGTAATTAAGTTATGTTTCCTAGATAATTTTTAAAAAAACGTTCATAATATTAAGATGACACAATTTATTGTTTGTTGAAGATGTGTCACAAAGGTTGAAAATTTGCTCTTTCAACATGGAGGTGAAGGGTTGAAGTTCTCACACTTGCAACCTATTTAATTAAACTATCTAGCTAGGTTAAACTAGGGAGCTTAACATACACACCTAACCTAAGTTAATTGTTTAACCTAGGGTAAACTACCTCCTTATTTACCTAGGCCCTACTTATGTATTCAATTAAATTGTTGTTCATTTTGCTTGCCATTTTGACTAACAATCAAATGACATGTGGTCAAGTTGACTAGTTAAAATAACCAACAAAAAATTGCCAAAAAAACTATTGGTAAAAAAATCATCATCATTATTACTATTATTAAAACCCAATAGTCAAATCAATCATGTCAAATTTGATTTCACCAATCTTACAACTTGGTAACATGGGTTTGTAATAATATGGTTGTTTTTGGTTAAATTTATGGGTCAGATAAGCCATGATTTCTTGTAGTGAATCAACATTATAAACTTATTAGTTTAATAGACAATTCAACTTATTTGGTATGTTTTAGTCATCAATATGGAATTTCTAAACATAAATATGATTATAGAATTAAAACAAAGTTGAAAACAAGATGCAATTGAAAATTTATTGAATAAAAAAATCATTTTTTTTCATGATGTGTCACAAAATGAATTCAATTGTTGACATTCATTTACAATATAGTAGGGTTAAAAAAATGCACCTTGATATGTAGACATGATCAATTAAACAAATATATGAATAATGAAAAATTTAAATACATAAAATGACAAAAACATAAATTTGATCCAATGCAGACAAACAAAACAAGATCATACTAAAAAACAACTAGCAACATGGTTATGGGAATAATAACTTACACATGGATATAAACACATCTAGAAACACAATAAAAAAATTACAAACATGTAAATGAACAATTCAAACACATGGTGAATGATTGAATGAAATAAACATGGTTGAGGTTCAAATTGTAAACACAATGCATCCATACAAACAAATGAATCAATATGTTTTATTCATTGAATGCAACTTGAAGAAAACAAAAAATTGAATACATTCAAAAACACATATCATATTTGAAAACAAAATCAATGTAAAACTCAACAAAGAATCGACAAAATAAATAAGTAAATAAATAAAACATGAAACAAATAGGAAATTTAAATTCAACAAACAATAAACAATCAAATCAAACTTGATGAAGCTTGACCTATAAATGTGATGCACGTGTGTAAACCAACAAATTAATCTTTTTTATCCACTAGGTACAACTTGCACAAATAAAAAATCAAGTTGCACATTTAAACAAACATTAGACACTTCAAAACAAACAATATATAAAAAATGAAAAAAAATGAAAAATTCAAATGATTAGAAGAAAAAAAAGACCTGCACACTTTAAAAAATAGTTATAACAACATTATGAAACAAATATATAGCACAACATAAAAAGAGAAAAAATTGAAACAAGACAAAAGAATAGATTGGAGATGATAAGTAGAAAAAGAGAGGAAAACCATGGATGAAAAAAAATGGAAAACAAAAAAAGAGATAAAATAGAATGATAGATAAAAATAATATGAAAAAAAAAAAGTCGATGAGAAAAAAAACCATCTTCACATTAGAAGCAAACAAACCAAAAATCATTAAAAATATGTGCAATCCTTCCACCAAGACTAAGAATCCGAGAAATTCCCATGAGTTTGGATGATCTACTACAACCCTTCCTTGGTTTACACTAACTCTAATTGCTATTCATCCATTATATTTCCAACTTTGAATTAGGCCAATTTAGTAAGAACAATGTCAATTTCTATTCTTAAAGCCTCCTATTCAATGAACTTAGGGTCTCCACATTTAATTGATTGACACATGAATGGTATAATTTAAATCATTGTTGGTCCCCTTCATGCAATTGTTCCTAATCAAGTATCCAAATATATTTGCCACATGATATGGGGGTAAAAAATATTTCTAGAGTACATCAAGAACCAAGGAATTTGTGTGGCTCAATGGTTAAAAAAAAAATTCATTTACAAAAGTGAGAATTATTTTCATTAAAAACCCAAATTTTTACATTAAAAATGCGTGTGTGTTTTTTGAGCTTTTCTCCAAAAAGATCACAAAATAGCAAATATTCAACAATAAATAAATAAATAAATAAAAATCTAAATGTCTATGCCATTTTGAGATGGGTTGCAATTTTAAACAACACTAAGCCGACGTAATACATTTTGTAAAATAAAACCCTTTTCTCATTTTAACCATAACCCGAAATACGATTCATATTTAGAAAGGAATTTGGTAGAGCCCCACACATAATGTGTGTAAAGTATTTCCATGACATTTCCATAGGTTTCTAGCAATATGGTAGTCATGACACTAGAAAAGCAAACCAATCCAAAATTCATGACAAAGAACAAAATAATTAGGGTTAGAGGTTTGGCAAGGTTTAGTCATTATTAGGCCTTTTGTTTAGCACACCTAAATGGTCAAGTTTTTAGTAGTTGTTGTCAAGTGACAAATTATTGCAAAACACATGAATGAGCTATTGCTAATATATATCACTAAAAATGCTTGCAATCCATGGCCAAAAAAATTCAATTTGCCATCCCTTCAATTGGACAAAAGCTTAAGAGTTGAGAGTTTAGACCAATTAAGAGCTATGGATCCAAATTTGTTGACAAGTTCCCCAATAGATTTTTGGTGTTCCCTAGGTCAAGATTGATTTTTCTAATTATGGGGACTTGAAATGCACAAACCATATTACCTATGTGCACACTTAAATTGACTCAAATTATTACTATGATGGCAACAAACACATGCCTACTCTCATGCAAATTATGCGGCGCAAAATGCAAACCAACTTAAACAAGAAATGAATGATAATAATAATAATAATAAAATGAATCACTTGTTTTTCATTGAGATTTTTATTGTCCGGACTCCCAACCCATCCCTAATTTTTTTTAAATCTGAAAAAAAAAATAGAATACCAATTAACTTATACAATCATAAGTTAGACGACCCATGGGATTAAGCCCAAAAATTTACCCCCCCCCCCCAAATACAACAATTTCAACGATCGCCATATTTAGAGAATAGGTTTCAACAAGTCGCCAAATTAATCCAAAAATTTTCTACTTCCCCCTCTGACTCTAGCCAAATTTGGAAAAAAAAAAAAAAGAAGTCCGAATATACGTATATACCATAGCTTTAGTTTAAAAAGCCTCCTCTAAAGTCGGATCAGAGTAGACTAGGTGCCTAGTCTACAACCGTGAGCGCGCGCGCGCGAGCTCTTTGTTCGTCCGTTTTCTCGAAACCCTAATTCCATCGCCACAGATTTCTCCTCGCACTTCATGGGATGGAGAGGTATGAGGGGGCGAGTATGGCGAGCGTGCATGGAGAGGTAGATGTGGCCGTGGAAGAGAACGTGAAGCGGCGGAGAATGACGATGGCTGAAGGGGATGCAGATGACGAGGAGGAGGACGTGTGCCGGATCTGTCGAATGACAGGGGAAGATGACTCTCCGTTGTATTACCCCTGTGCCTGCAGTGGCAGCATCAAGTATGTGCACCAGGAATGTCTGGTGCAGTGGCTTAACCATAGTAAAGCGCGGCAATGTGAGGTATGGTTTTTTTTGTGTTTTCCGGATGCTGTGTGTCCCTATGGTGTCACAATGCTGGTTTTTGTATTCGGAACATGCAGAGACGCATCTACGGAATCAGATTTTGTTCTGAATTTTAAGGCTACAAGAAGTTTTGAATCTGGCCTTTCCTTTTTTCTCCCCTAGATGTGGAAGGAATTAGGTTCGACCTTTCTATGGCACCGGGCTCATAAGTGTTTTGAAATAGCCAGTTTTCTGCAAGAAAAAATAAAATTGGGTTCCTGGAGTCTATGTCAGTTGCTGTGGATGCATTCTTTAAATTAGCACAGGAAAAAGTGAATCATTAGGAATCCTTTGATGGATAATTCATTGTGGTCAATAAAATAATAGTGGATGTTCTTTGAAAATCATCAAGTTTTCAGATTATGCTTTTATGAATTCAGCTCCGACGAATGCAGAACAACTGGATCCCAAAATTTCCTGGGTCAGAGTGTCACGGGAGGATTCAGAGTCTGATAAGAGCTTCTTGGTGTGTCAAAAATTTCTTAGGAGTTGACAAACTTGATACAAGGGTTAACTTTGCTTGAAATTTGCTCTTTGCAAGGGCAGAGGATGGTTCCATTCTCATTTTTGGGTCCACTTGTCCTAATTTGCAAGTGTAACCAAAGTTTGAGTAAGCACAAATTTTATCATTTGCTTGTCTGGGACATTCATGGGTGTGGACACTGCTTATCTAGTATATTCAAGAGGCATGTTGCATATCTCACCATTGAGTAACTTGGATGCCATTACATTGATGTAGTTCATGTCTCTGTTCTCTGCCCCTTGGACAAATGACAATCAGCCACTCAGTATGTCACTTAGGGTTCTCTAATAGTCTGAATTTCATTTCAGGGTTTTCCACATAAAGGTTTCTGAGGTTGGTACCATGTTACAGTTCATTGCCCTTAATAGCAGAACTCCTTGGTGGTCCAGGACCCTATGTTATTCTTTTTTTGAGAGTTTGTAGAGTCTATTGCACTATGGCTTTAAATTTGCAACATAATGTCTTGAGAAGCTAGAACCATCTGGCAGGCTGTGACTGTTGAATTCACAGGAATGATAAAATTGAGGAAGATTTTGTGAGCAAATGACCTACATCCTTATAATTTGAGACACTTGCAATGTCTGCATGTATGAACTTGCAGAAGACAGTGGATGTCTGTTCTTGGTTGCTGAAACAGGCCCTATGATGTGCCTTGAATCTCAGCAGTCAACCTGTTAGCGAAAAGATGTGTAAAATATTAACATTGGCCTGTGTGTGCAGGTGTGCAAACATCCATTTTCTTTTTCTCCTGTTTATGCAGATGATGCCCCTGCCAGGCTCTCCTTTCAGGAGCTTGTGCTGGGAATGGCAGTAAAAGCAGGACGGGGTACACGTTATTTAGTGCGCCTAACATTTGTTCTTGCTGTCTGGCTTCTATTCCTACCCTTTACCACATTCTGGATATGGAGGTTCACTTTTGTACGGAGCTTTGTTGAAGCCCAACGGCTCTTTGTTAGCCACTGTGTGCCCAGCCTGCTACTTACAGACTGCTTTCATGGGTTCCTTTTGTCAGCGGGAATTGTCTTGATCTTTTTGGCTGTTACTTCATTGCGAGAGTATTTCCGGCATCTGCGAGAAGTGGGAGGTGGTCAAAATGAAGTGGGGGTAGGTGCAGAGAGAGGGCATGGGGGAAGGTTGGGTAGGCGTCATGGGAATGTTAGAGGAGCAGATGGACAACAGGTCGACATACAAGACCCAGGTCCAGGGCCTGTTGATGTGGCTGTTGTGCCTCCCCCCTGGGGTCTTGCAAATGGTGCTGGCCAGCTATTTAGACGAAATGCTGAAAATGTAGCTGCACAATTGGAAAGGCAAGCAGCACGTTTGGAGGCTCATGTAGAACAGATGTTTGATGCAGTCGAGGATGCTGATGGTGCTGAAGATGTTCCTTTTGATGAGCTTGTTGGAATGCAAGGCCCGGTTTTTCATCTGATGGAGAATGCAATCACGGTTGGTGTCCTACACTGTTGTTCCAAGATAGCTGCTTTTTTGCTCAGTTTCTAAGATTGCTGACAAGCAGTTCATAGTGATAGCTGCAGATTTGCAATTTTGAGACTCTGTCCAATGCATTCTGTGTCTGGTTGTGGGCAGGTTCTGGCTAGCAATGCAATTTTCTTGGGCCTGGTAGCTCTGGTTCCTTTTACTCTGGGTCGTCTAGTATTATCAATCGCATCAAGGCTTGTGGTGGCCACAGCTGCACATGACTTTGGCTTGAGCACAACTGTCATGGTGCCAACTGCTGATCTGACCTATCTTCACTCAAGGGGGGAGAAATTTGGCAGCAACACCACCATGCTAAACTGGATTGGTGGAGTTTCAATGAGTACTGGTGCTTCTGGTGGCCACCTATGGGATGTTGGAAACACTGTAGATGTAGTAACTGAAACAATGGTGTTTGCATTAAAACTTTCTGATGCTGCAACAGTGGCTGTTGGCTATGGGGTTATCTTCCTTGCACTAAGTTTCTATTTGTGCCTCATTGCACTTATTAGATACAACTGTGGGCAGCCGATAACAGTTGGATGCATCCGTGGTGTCACTACAATGGCAGAAGCTGCACCATCAGTGGTGCGGCAAATGGTTGCTGGTGTTATATACATGGCAACAATGGTGAAAGTGATTTTTTTATTGGTGATTGAACTGGGAGTTTTCCCATTTCTCTGTGGCTGGTGGCTTGATATTTGCACTCTTGGTATGCTGGAGGCCACCATATCGCACCGTATGGCCTTCTTCTGGACAAATCCTTTGATTAGCTCATTATTCCACTGGCTTGTTGGGATTGTGTACATGTTACAAATAAGCATCTTTGTGAGCCTTCTGCGTGAGGTAATTTGACTTGTACTTCATCTGTGTGTAAGCCAAGTACTGTGCATTGTTTCCACTGCAATAATGCATATCAAGCTATGCACCACCTTGTATTGGGGGTTTGATTTTCCCTGCATTGTTTCAGCCTCTGGTATGCAACATCATGGTGCTCAAATGTGCGGTGCTTGTTTGCAGGTGCTGCGACCTGGAGTATTGTATTTTCTACGAGATCCTGCTGATCCAAATTATAACCCATTCCGGGATCTCATTGATGACCCTATACACAAGCATGCGCGCCGTGTGCTTTTGTCAGTTGTGGTTTATGGGAGCCTCATTGTTATGCTGGTCTTTTTGCCTGTCCAGCTTGCCATCTCTATTGCACCTTACATGTTCCCTTTTGATACAAGGTGATCACTCTGATGCATCTTGTTTCTAGCTGAATCAACCAGGCCTGTGTCGATAGTCAACATCTATTTGTCACTCTTTTAGGACCATGATATCTTCATTCCCTCGTATTTGTTTACACTGGGGCTTGTGTGTTGTGCAGGGTCTCAGATCCTTTCACAGAAATACCGGCAGACATGCTTTTGTTTCATATCTGCATTCCTTTTGCTGTGGAGCACTTTAGGCCACGGGCAACAATCAAAACTGTTCTTTCACATTGGTTTTCAACAGCTGGATGGGTCCTGGGTCTGTCTGAGTTTCTCCTTCCTGGACCATTGCCAAATGTTGACAACAATGAGCAGCAGAGAAGGGTAGGTGTACAAGACCAGCAAAATGCACCACCACATCAGGTAAACCATACAAGAGTACCAGTTGCTGGTCCAGCAGGCGCTCAAAATGGGTCTATGTCATCTGACAATGATGAAGGGGTGGACGACAAAGGTTATGAAGCTGAAAGGGAGGCAGAGGCAGATGAGTAAGTGCCATGCCTAATTCACAAGTATGGTTTGTTAGTAAGTATGGTTTTGCAGCATATGAAATGCTACAGAAACTGAGGATGCAGATTTATCATTAATTGTTCACCCAAAATTTTGAGCAGGTTATTATATACGTATTGTACCCACTGTCCGTAGCTGATGGAGTCAGTGCGGGTCATGGCAGCTAGTCACTGCTATTCTTGAAGGTGATGGTCTCATACATTGTGACACTTACAAGGCTATGACCACACCCTTGTCATTTGGTGGGAACTGACACATTTCTTTGGTCACCTTACATAATTTTGTGGGTTTCTCTGTTCAATCACATTGATATTTCATAGTATATGTGCTTGCTTGATCAAGAAGGGTTATTGAACAGTTCAGGGTGCTTACAGTTGTTTTATGATTAGCAGGTATCAATTTGTAATGCAAATTTTGTTGCTGTTGTTTGGGGCATGGATTACTTTACTAGCCTTTAACTCAACAATGGTGCTTCTGCCTGTCTCCCTTGGTCGGGCCATTTTTGCCTCTCTTTCTCAGCTTCCATACACTCGTGGTGCCAAGTGCAATGGTGAGTCAACAGTTCTTTAGGTCTTTTCATTGTATCTTCTGCATTTGTCAGATTAGACTTGGGTCTTGATGCTGAACAGCAGACCTCTTTCTTTTCCAGCATGCTTCAAAGTAACACATTATGTCCTCCAGTGTAATGGTTTGACTTTGTCCAGGTCTATGGGTGAATGACTCAGTCGATGATTTTGTATGCTGACCACAGACTATTTTTCTTGGATGAGGCAGAGTAACAGTGTTCTGATGGCAGAGTGATGGTGTTCTGATGGATATTGATGATGAATTTGGTTGATGTGGACATGGGACCAGATCTTTATGCATTCAGCATTGGCTGTTACATCTTATGGGCTACAGTGGTTGCAGTGCGATATATTGTAGATTATTTGCAGACACATGATTTACATCTGCTGCTAAGGCAGGTGCTTAAGTGGTCTTCGATCATCTTTAAGAGTGTTGTGCTGTTGTCTCTTTGGGTGGGTGACTGCTGAACCATTTCCACCCTTTTACTTGTCTTGTATTTTGCATCCTGGTTTTGTGCATTGATTACAGCATCTGTTAGGACTGTTTTTCCATCTACTTCAGGACAATTAGCAAAGGGTCCTACTGTGGTTGTAGCTGATGAAGGCCATGAGGAGTCTTAGCATTTAATTATGTTGAGGTAGAGGAAGTTTGTTCACCTAAATATTCACTATTTTCCCATCTTTTTCCATGAGCTCGGTCTGTCTCCTAGTATATCATTTTCTCTTGGAGCCTTCCTGATCTTGTTATAATATGTGTGGAGTATCTTGTTTTTTCATATATGTCAAGAATTGGTCTTATGAAATTGTATGGTAAGGTTTCAGAGTGTAAACCAATCTACATACTGCTTCTCATGCTTTAATTTTGTGCAAGAAAATGTCTGTTTCATAGCAATCATGAAGGATTCCATGTGGATTGCAGGTTGTTGTGATCCCTGTGCTTATTGGCCTTCTCTTTGAGCTAGTGGTGGTTGTACCTTTGCGGGTACCAGTGTATGAGAGCCCAGTTTTTCTACTCTACCAGGATTGGGCATTGGGACTTGTGTTTTTGAAAATCTGGACCAGACTGGTACTCTTTCCCCCCCATCTCCTCTCCATAGTTGCCTTCAGTAGTTGGCATTAGGGAGACATGTTTTTCTCATTTGTACCTTGTTGAGTAGAGGTGCTTGGTGGAGTACTTAGCATTCTACACTGTCATTTCCAAATGCCTATTTGTGATGATTGACTGGCAGATTACCCTATCATTCCAAGTAGAAGTACAGCATCATTGCATTAGACATTTGGATTGTGAGGTCATAACAGTTGATGACATTGAGAGTTGTGTTGTGAACAGGTGAGTCTTGGGCAGATGATGCCAATGGTTGATGATTCCTGGCGTGTGAAGTTTGAACAAGTAAGGTCAGATGGATTTTCTCGCCTCCGGGGTTGGTGGGTGTTTACCTCCATTATTGCCCCAATTCTGATACACCTGTTGACAGTGCTGTGTTTACCATATGTTCTTGCATGTGGAATTTTCCCTCTCTTTGGGTATTCCCTTGTTGTCAATTCATCTGTCTATCGGTTCGCATGGTTGGGTTCCCTGTTACTGGGACTTTGCTGGTATGGTACAAAACGGCTATATAAATGGTTACTGGACCTCCACAACTCCATCCGGGATGATCGGTACCTGGTTGGTCGCCAGCTGCATAACTTTGCAGAGCGGAGGAGGGTGGGCAGGCTGGGAAAGGTGCCATCAACTTCTATAGCAGGTTCGTGTTTTTGTGTTTCTGGGTAATCTGACTGGTGATGGGAGAATTATTGTACCAACACCTTTTGCATACTTGCAGTTCACTAGCTTCTTTTCTGAAGTCATTGGTCTGGGATGATTGCAGTTCCAGATGCCGTGTCAAAAGTGCTGGAAGGGAAGTCAAGAGATTTTGCTGAATATGTGGCAGCTGGATCAGGGGTTAGTGGCAAGGCTGCTGCCATGAATGAGAATATTATTCAGGGGGATAGTAGTGAGGCCAGGGTGGACACCAGGATAATGGAATCAGGGGACAGGGTGGGGGTTGGAGGCAGCTCATTGCAGTTGCAGCATTTGGTGCCTGGGCATCCATATAGTCAGTAAATAATCATGTTGTGCACCAATTTAGTCACCAACCACACCTTGTCACTTGCTGGGTGACTGTTGTACAAAATTAGTTGTATCGGGTTTCTTGGTTATTCAGTACTGAGGGGTTTGCAAAAAAGTGCTAGAGCAAACTCCTTGGTCTGCTTGATAGTTACATTGAGAGAGAGAGAGAGAGAGAGAGGTGGGGCAGAGTCTATTTGCTAGGGGCCTAGGATTTGACAAATTTGTCAGGCCATAATATCTCTCATGAGGCTGTGATAGAATCGGTGATAGAAAAATGTGGGTGGTTAGGCAGGCTCCCAGTATTGTTCATTTATCTGTAATATTATGTTTGATTGTGACAGTTCCTATTTTAACAATATCTGTGATAATGCTAGTGTGTCACACACCATCTGGACGGTGAACCAGATTGTCTCTCTCCAGGAGGATTTTTTGGGTGCTACTGTCTACTTACTCTTTTGTCTTGGGGTAATTTCAATCCAGTCACAGGGCCCACCATAACAGAACTAAGCTCATTGTCTTCAGTCTTTACCTACCTTGTGCATGCTCTTTCAGGCCTAGTTTTGCTGAAGCTTCTTCCAGACTCACTTAACTGCGTACTTTGGTGCACAGAAGAGTTCTTGCTGTCAGGAGAGTGGATCACGCCCTTTGGTTTTCACTCACCAAAGAATGAAACCAAATACTCTGCAGACAAGGGAACAAACATGGTAACAAAGCTTGGCTTGCAAATAGTTAGTAGTTTCAAACCTTAGGACACCCATTATGCCTATGGAGTAGTTGTAGTTATGTGGAGATGTGCACCTTTGTGCACGAAACGTCCAGAAGCAGATTATGGGTCTGGTGGACTCTTCAAATGAGACTTCCATCTGCCAGAAAGAGCTTTGCACTGTCATGGATCTGTTCCATCTACGTCCAAGGTGAGATTTTCATCATTGTCAAAACAATCAAAGTGGGACAACCTTCACAATCTGCTTTAGAAAACTATGATGGTGCAACTTGCACATATCAAATGTTCTAAACTTGTTGTGAGCGGTTCAACTAGAACACAGGCCCAACAAGAAAGGGGAGGATGTTGACTGGCCTGAAGAGGGACTGAAGAGCATAATATTGGAACATACGTCTTTCTTAAGCTAATAGAGGGGTGTGGGCATATGATTGACTAGGTTCTGGAGGCTTCAGCAGCTCATGGACAAATCAGTGCCTTAAAGGAGGTAGCTTAATCTTCTTCTCCCCACAATCTGGCTGCTCTCTTTCTTCTTACTAAGTTCAGACCTAAAATTTGAAAGGGAAGAAGTCATGTGAGGCATGGGATTAATCCTTGCACAGGTAAAACCAACCCATCATTGAAAGAAATTGCAGGATTTGTGTCTCAGCCATGCTTTGTCAGATGTTGCAGACTTTCTTTTTTGTGCAGGCTGTATATAAGAGGCAGTTGCAGCAGGAATGCAAATCAAAAAGTAAGATACTTGAAGACTGTTGATGTGCTGAAGAGACTAGATTTCTGAGTTGCAGTGAGGGTTTATGTCTCACAGAGCAGAAGCAAGGAAGAACATCTGAGAAGCTGAGAAAGGACCTTTGCATAGGAAGATGATGCATCACATGAGTAGTACCCACTTAGTTGCCTGTGAATGTGTATTTGCAGAAATGCTGCAACTTCAGGTTACTGCAGTTCTTGTTGGTTAAATATATCCAAAATTTCAGGATTGTTATGTGTCTGGAGTTTTCCTTTTAATCTGATGCATTGCAGAGGTTATTGTATGATCTTTGCTTAAAGGAGAGAGTCTTGAGACACAGCAATTCAAACAGCATATGGAATGGTGGATTTTAGGCTTGATGCTGGAGAAGTTGATATGCAAATCAACATTGCACGTCTGAGCAACGTGATCATGGTGGCCTTGGGAGGAAAGTTTTGAAGCACAGCTATTTTAGGCATAAGGATAAAATGAGAGATAACGAAATAAGATTGTTGACTATAGTAGGTGGAGATCTTGCAGTGATATGCGGAGGCCAACACTGAAGAAAGCTGAATCAAAGCAGACAAAGTAATGTGTTGACCAAGCCGTTGCTGCTTCAGTATACATAATTGACCTTGTTCCAGTTGTTATTCTATGGAACCCTAGAAGCTGCTGTGGAGGGTGGTTTTATGGTAGATGTGGGAGAATCACCATCCATGAATTTCAGCTCAGGAAGACCAAAGAGGCAAGTTGTCTAACCACATGATGCATACTGGACTTGTTCCATCTGTGCATAATATGGAGAAATGTGGTACGGCTGATGAACTCTTCCAGCCAGTCTCCAGACCAAAAGAGAGTTTTATTGGGAGGGCCCTATAGACAAATGGTGGGATTATTGGAACAGGTAATTTGTATCATTGAAAAGTTAGTGTGGGAAGCTGGGTCTTTCATATTTCAATACAAGAATCACAAAGGTGACAAAATTACACGAGCAAGCTGACTGTCAGCAAACAAATGATGGTGAAATCCATCCATGCACTGAATAATCTTCTTGAAGAAGTTGGCATGGCATTCATGTGCCAGCCACACTGTGGATCAATATGAAGCTGCAAAACCAAGGCCGGAGTGAACAACAGCCATTGGCACAGCATGAGGGCTGGATGGTGGGTGGACAGCATGAAACAGGTTTTTGATCGGTTTCCAGTTCTCTAGCTAACCACAGTTGTTAGCTCTGATGGTATTTTTTCTCCCTCCTTACTAACAACCTACTAGCCCTTACATTCTTACTAACCATCTACATGCATCTACCTATTTTCATACCTACCTACAGGACCTATTTTTTACAGCTTACAACGTTAAAACAATGGCAAAATACAGTAGGGATTCTATTGCCCCTAAAACTTCCTGCCATCCTCCCACCTACCATCACCACCATAGCTGAATTATGATTAAGTTCTGCACAAAACCTGCAGAAAACACAGAATGGAAAGTACAAACTAGCAGATTTTGCAAATGACATTCCTTCCTGTCACCAGAGCTGATTGTCAAGCATGTAAGAAGGAGATTGTGTGGATCCCAAATTAAAATGGACCCTAGTCTGAAGATGAGAATCCAGAGCTCGTTGACAAAGTGGTTAGATTCTGGTCTTAGTCTGGAAGTTGAATTCTGGGGCCATCTAAAAGAAGGGACGCTCATCAATGAAGACCCAACTTATTGGCTTTGCTGTATGTATGTATCTATGGGGCCATATTTAAGAGTGTAGAGTGAGGGATCGTTTAAATGGCCTTATGTTGGCCAACCATTGTGACCAGTAAATGAAAAGAAATCATGTTTCTTTTCTGGCCTTTTTGTAGAGCCTTGTATCATGTGCAACTTTATACAATTTCAGTTTTATGCTATTTGGGGTCTGAACTTCATCCAAGTCGCGAAGTACAGGCCTTTGTACTACTACCCTTGGAGGCCTTGGGGGTGAACTAGCACAGATGATGGTAGTTTGTATGGTGGTAAAAATCCAAAAATCCATTTAAATTATTTCTAAATATTCTAAATATCCCATGCTGAGAGTAAATCAGGGTCTCAGACTTCAAATCTAGCATTTTTGGGGGCTTAATATGGCCACTTAGAGGTCTCACTAAAAAAACCGTGAAGGTACCAAGTACCAACGTGGGTGCTGGTTCACCCTGGCCCCATTGGAGATGCTCTTTATATTTGTGAGCTTCGTCTGCACTGTATGTATCTGGTGATAGGTGTATGTATGCTTAAGGTACCCATAGTAAATGTGAGGTACATTCACACCTAAAACTAAGTGTACAATGTCTGTGCACCTACTGATCTATGCATCCATTATCACTTGTGGTCTACCAATGTTTAGCTCATGATTTGGGTCATATTTTACATCTGGTCAATGCTCACAAGCAAAGGCATTCATGAAATGTGAAGGTATGTTCAACACTTCCTTGTCATGCCCGTATGCACAGCCTCATGCATGATGGTCGGGTATGGGCATGCTCGTCATATCTTTTAAGGTTATTGCACGGTTGTAAGGTTAGGAACGTTCTTAAGTGACTGTGCGCTATTAGGTTTAGGGTTTCAGCTTTTGGTGGCTGTATAAAAGGGCCAAGCCTTTCCCTTATCCTTTAGTTTTTCTAGAATTCCTTTGTATGAGAGTTGCCTCCATAGTTCACTTGGATTTTCTAGATGCTCACGGTGGTTACTGCATAGTCACTATCTACATACACCTTCACTACTTCTTTGCAATTTATTTCAATTCTAGAAAAACTCACTTTCTGTGCTTCATGTTGAAAGCCACATATCTTTGTTGCTTGTAAGTTCTTGAGTTTTTTTAAAGTTATCGTTGCTACTGTTAGTGCTACTGGTGTTGTTGCGGCCGGAGGGTGCTGGTGTTGCTGCTGCTGCCGAAAGGAGTCAACGTTGCAGGAAGCAGCTTGCGTTAGGCCAACCACCAGAGTCGAGAAACAAGTTTCAAAGCTTTGCCTCTTTTCTCTTTCTTGCTCTCTTGAAACTGTCGACTAAAAACAAAAATTCTGGCCGCCTGCCATCCGTGAGCACTAATCGCCGCGCCATCGCGTTACTCTTCGTCGTTGCTGCGAGCTTGCAACAGCGCCGCAACGTTGCCACAACGCTTGCTTCAGCGTCGCAACGACGCGAGCTGAAGTAGCGTCGCAGCGTTGTTGCAACGCCTGTTAAAACACTGCCGCACTAACGCGAGCTGCAGCAGTGTTGCTACGACACTTGCTGCAACAGTGTCGTTGCGTTCTCGCGACAGGTGTTACAGCAACAACATCGCAACATTACCGCGACGAGAGCTGCAGAAACAGTGTCGCAGCACTTTCGCAACGCGTGTTACAACATCGTCGTCGTGTTGTTGCGACGCAAGCTGCAGCAGCGCGAGCTTGCATCGCTGCAGTGCAGCGCCACTGCCTGCCATCGTCGTAGCGCAAGCTTGCATCGTTGCAGTGCAGCGCCGCTGCCCGCCATCGCCGCAGCGGCGGCGAAGCTCAGGACGTCCGACGTAAGTTAGACTTCCATCCGTGGGACTTCCGTCCATAGACTTCCGTCCGTCGGTCCTGCGTCATGCGGTTTTGCCGTCCTATGTCCTGCTATCATGTGCCCCTACGTCCTGTCGCCCTATGCCATATTGTCCTACGTCCTGTCGCCTTGTTGTCCTACATTGCGTCATCTTACGTCCTGCCTTTTCATCCAACATCTATTTGACTTTCGTGCAATATTTGTGTGTCACGGGTTATTCCCAACAACGCACTTTATTCTTTAAACTGTATGTTGTGTTAGAATTTTATAGTTAGTGCTATGTACTATCATAGCATTTTAGGGCATGGGACAACACCATGTCCTCGGAAGATGAGAGCAGTACCGCTAGGCCAGAGCCCAGGTATCAGTTACGTAGTAACACACAATCCTTTGAGCCAATTTCTTTAAGCTCACGATCTTCACGACAATACCATCAAGCATCCACAGCACCACCGTCATCTAGTACAACTCCTACCAGAAATTTAGGTTCAGGTTACATTACATCAACAATACATCAAAGTCCATTTGGAGGGGTTAATCAGTGGGGTACGCCTACTGCTGCACTTACTTTCACACCATCAGCATATACTCTGTTGCAAGCTGTGACTTCAACACCCATATACACCATGGAGGTCAGCAGTTCTTCTGGGAGAATTGAGAAGTTCAGCGGAAGGCCAGGTACTATTTCTTTAAGGGAGTTCAAGGCAACCTTCTCAACTGTGGTTTGTGAATTGGAGTTCAAGTACGGCGCTAATTACACCAAGGCGTTTGCATTCAAACAATTGGCTCGTTATGTGCATTATGAGGCACTGGATGTCTACGAGCAACATTCTGCAAGGATTTTGGGTGTCACCCAGATTCCCAATC
>Ga0116231_10006308_pt1 | contig 22743 bp, 12 predicted proteins | sample S1TSphgellanicum_2_FD_89695 | JGI IMG/M metagenome (GOLD analysis project Ga0116231, IMG submission 89695) | Host-associated microbial communities from peat moss isolated from Minnesota, USA - S1T2_Fd - Sphagnum magellanicum MG | ecosystem: Host-associated > Plants > Peat moss > Unclassified...
CCACTCCCTCACACTTTCTTGCACTCCCGGGAGTCTTGATGTGACTCTCGGGCTTCCTTTTGGCCCGCACCCTTGCAACCCCCTTGCCTTGGTCGCGAGCCAAGGCTAGGGTTGCGACACTTGGGATCAATGATTCCTAGCCCCCCTTGAGTGGTCGAGATCGTTAGGGTGTCCCATTTGACTTTGGCGCGTGCTGGAGCATCCTTGCCGCCCCATATGAAGTTCCTTACCACTCCTCTGATCTGCGTGGTCATCTGGGGGTTGGGGTTCCAACACGCGGCAATGTACCACATGGAGGCCAAAAGAACCTGGTTGGCTACCAGGATCCTTCCGGCCAAGGACAATTGATTGTGGCTCCAATTGATGAGTTTGCTTTTTAGAACCATCATTATCTTGTCAAAATTCGCCTCTGGGGGGAGATGGGAGCCTACTTGTACTCCCAGGTATCTAATACCTTCTCCGTCCGGAACCCATTTGAGTCCGACGTCAATTCCCCATTGCTAGGTCCGCACGTTCTTGCTTGCCCAAATGGCCGCCGACTTGTGCCAGTTGATTCTTGTGCCTGAGGCTGAGCTAAATAACTTTAACATTCTTTGGGGCTTGTCTAGGTTGGGGGGAGTCCCCTTGAGATAAAGTGTCGTGTCATCCGCAAAGGTCTGGTCTTTGATGAGGCCACCTTTCGGAAGGGAGAGGCCTTCTATCCCATATTTGGGGTCGGCCAACATGTACCCTAATACGTCCGTAGCGAAAATGAATAGATAAGGCACCAGGGGGCATCCTTGTCTCACTGATCTGGCTAGCTGGAAGTCTGGCCCTAATTCGCCATTCATCTTGATGGCTGAGGTTGCCTCTTTGTAGAGAGAGCTCACCCAGCGAATCCAAATGTCTTTGAATCCTAGCTTTTCCAATGCGGTGAATAGGAAATTCCATTCGATCCGATCGAATGCCTTCTCAAAATCTAGTAGTAGGAGAACTAGATCTTGGTTGCTTTCTTCGGCCCAACCCAGGGCTTCTTGCGCCATGAAGACGTTGTCTAGGATTGATCTCCCTTCCACAAAACCAATTTGGTTGGGTCTGATGATGTTCGGGAGGGCCGCTTGGAATCTTCCGGCGAGAACCTTGGCTAGAATTTTGTAAACGCTGCCGAGCAGCGTTATAGGCCTCTAGTTGTTGAGCGCGACGAGTCGTAGAGAGTACTATTAGGGGGAGTGGTTGCATGAGTCAGGTGCATGGGCTCGGTGCATGTGGCTCGTTGCGTGTGGCTCGCCTCCCCCTGGTTCACTACAGAACCGCTTGTCCCGCCTCAGCTCTGCCCCGAGTTTGTCCATCATCAGGCCACTGCTAATAATGTTGAATATGTAGCTCGCTACAGAAGAGTACTTTGGTGATGCTTTTCCTCCTCCCTGGGTGCATTTCTTGCGTCAGCATAAGACCCCCTGAGGTCTGGGTGCCTTCAAAATGGCTTCACAAGAAGAAATCAACACTCCTAATTGCAAATATCTTGCATTCAAAACAGATTGTGACTCACAACTTGATTGTCCCTCTTGCACTATCATCTGAGTTGATTGTGAGTGAGCTTCAAGTCCGAGATATCATTCTTGCATTTTGAGCAAGTTATGGAAATGTATGTCAAATCCTTGTACATATCTGTGGACCTCCTAAGTCCAAATCTTCCCCAGGTATGTATGTATGTATGTATGTATCAATCAATCAATCAGCCACTCCCTGCCCACCCCAACAATACCTGCACTGCAAATTCCCCTGCTTTCAACTGCCTGAATTTCTCTTCCGAGGTTCAATGGATTTACAGTAAGTAGTGTGGTAACCCACAAATGGGTGCCAGGAGAGCAAACTCACCAGAACTTTCATTCACTTCATGCCTTCCAAGAAACCCATTCAGCCCTGTGGCAGGCTTTTGAAGTTCAAAGTGACCTTGCTTGCTTGCATGCTGCTTCTGAACTGACACTAATGCCTTCATCTCTTGATTCCCATTTGCCATCTCTGGAGTCTAGTGGTTGGCTAATAAGGAGAATCTGGAGCCTTGGGAGAAAAACCAAACCAAACCAAAGGAAAAGGAAGTCCCCAAGAAAGAATCTTAAACCTATACAAGCCTAGCAAAGAAAATACCCTGCACGTATTATATAAGAAAGGAAGGGATGGAAAGGTCCCGCAAGAAGTACAATGCAAATAAAAGCCCCAGAAAACAGGCAATGGGTGTTTTTTATTAAAACATAATAATAATAAACACCCTTTTTAGTTTATGGGTTTTATTAGTGTATTTGTGGTGTCCTGATTGTTATGTTCTTTTGTGTAGGCAATTTTCTTGAAAGGGTTTTGAGTATTTGTATTGCAAAACCAGATACTTAGAAACTCGCAATGAATGATAGCTTGTTTGAGAATTTGATGATTTTGAAATGGTGTAATGTATTTCAATGTTGCATTTTGGGTTTAATAGGGTTTAATAGGTTTTTGACTGAATGATGGTTATCATTATATTGTTGGTGTGATTGATGGGTCTACATAGTGATATTTCAAAACATAATCAACTAAATGAAAAAGAAAAAATAAAAAGGGAAAGAATGCATACCTTGAACTCAATTTTACCCAATTGCAAGAGACAACAAAGCTTAACACAACTTCCATAGGGAATAGGAAGCTTCACAATGCTTACAATCTCATGAGTTGACATTTTTTAACACACACAAAAAGAAAGGATACAACAACAAAAAAGCTTACAATGCAAAAATACAATGCAAAAATTTCAAAACACAAAAAAATGCTAAAATTTCAATGGCACAAAATTAAGGTTGCAAAGTGGGAAGAGTGAAGCACAATGAAGTTTATGTGTCAAAGTCATCAATTCATAGAACATGAATGATGACAATAATTTTAGAAAAGCTCAATTGTAGATTGCAAAAGGAGTTCAAATCATAAAACATTGAGTTCCCATAGTAGTAACAATGATGACTTCATTGAAGAGTAAAAACCAAGTGCAAAATTGCTTTACAACACCTTAAAAAGCATGAGGGCAAGGAAAAGATAAGAGGTTGGAAAAAGAAATGTGAGACATGATTGGAGATGCTCAAGAAGTGAGAAGAGACAATAAAAGCTTAAAAATCTTGGCAATGAAGAGTTAACCTAAAAACAAAAAAAAAAGAACAAAAAGCTAACTAACAAAGAAACCTACGTGTGAATGTTCATGATTGTGCAAAATCATGAAACTACATGATTATAGAGAAATGCACATGGGTGTGAATACTTCGTTGTTTCTGAGCAAAATCTAAAGCCATTTTCCTTCACACTTTTTTTCAACCATTAATGGATGGTGATGTTTGTGATTTCAAGTGACATAAACTAGATTAAGCTAACTTTAAATAGGTGTGAAACTTACTTAAGTATGCTAACTCCATGTAAAGCTTAGTCCCCATTTATACAATTGTCAAACAAATAACACACCCAAATTTGCCTAGTCATTCTCATTATTTTACTAATGATGCCAAAAGCCCCAAATTTACCACCAAAATTAGTTAACTCACATGAACTCCACACACCAAGAAATATACACATCTGAAAATTTGTAATTTTGGGACTTTGTTGGACAAAGCAAACAAACTTACCCTCATGAAAAAAAAAAAAACTTTTATTAGACAATAAAGAGTTTGAACTTTGGAAATCTTTATTGAGAAAAGGGCTCTCATGAGGTACATGGTAAAAAACTAGAGCTACCCAAAATGAAGTGAAAAGCCTTGAGTTGTGGCAAAGTCCCTACAAGCAGCCCTAATTATTGCAATTGACGTCAATACTAAGGACATAGGTATTACAAGGGCTACTCCCTAAGACATTATTAACCATTTTGGGTCTCTCTAGAACAGCCATGCACACACTAATTCTTTCAACTAAATAAGAGCTCCTTGAAACAAATAAATATACAAATGAGAGTAAACTGAAGGGCAGTCCATCAGAACCACAACTATACACCAAAAAAGCTCCAACCATATATATGAGTTTGTATATGGTGGAACTTGTGTAAAGAATTGCAGTTGGAGAATTATTATCTTTAGGAAAAAAAACCTGCCAAATTGCTTGTTGGCATGAAAATTAAAACATAATTATCACTGTTTAAATAATTGCTCAATTCAAATCACCCATTTATTATCAATCAATCACATATTTGCTGGATGTAAAAAATTGAATTCCCAAAATAATTAAACCCCCAGAATAATCTTATTTCCCAAAAAGAATTAATGCCCCAAATTAGTCTTATTTCCCAAAAGGATTAACTCCCCAATTAGTCTTATTTCCCAAAAGGATTAACTCCCCAATTAGTCTTATTTCCCACCAGTGAAAGTAAATTTTATGAACAGTAAACTTTTGGCACTTGGGACCGCTGAAGAGATTTCAGCGCGAGAGAGAGAGAGAGAGCGAGAGACCGAGCAGGCGAGCGTGCGCGAGATTGAGCGAAAGAGCGAGAGCGAGGAGATCGGGAGATTGAGCGAGGGAGCAAGCGAAAGACTCTGCGAGAGAGAAAGAGAGAGATTTGAGTTTAGGGTTTGATGATCTGAAGAGATTTGGGAGTGGAAGAGATTTGTGGTTTGTACATTGATCTGAAGCTGATGGGTTTTTCTTGCAATGTTGGGGCTGGATTTGATCCGGAGTAGTTTTGATGTCGATCTGCTGCATCGAGAGACACATGTTTTGTTGCTGCAGTGTATCATCAGCCAATATGTATCCAAGAAGAGGGACTTGGAACACCATCGTTGATTGCTGTAAGCAAATACCAGCCGGAAGGAGCGAGAACTGCACTGGGAGGAGCAGTAACAGTTGTCACGAAGTTCTGTCTGCCACCAGCTGCAACGGGTGCACTTGTTGCGAGCACTAGCATCCTTTGGTTCATCGAGTACGTGTGTGTAGTGAAAGGAGGTGCATACAGATGGAAGACAACGCCGTCGGGTGCTCCAGGAATCGCCAGTGTGACCTTGAAATCCACTCCATAGCCTGGTGCCTCATTGTCGATAGCAACAATCCCCGGTCGACGGGCATCGTGTGCAGCATTGAGGTAGTAAGGATTGTATCTCTCGATCCGCAGTTCAGTAGGGTAAAGAGAGCCGGTGAAAGTGTATCCGAAATTAGGGTTGCTGCCGCCGACGAGAACCGAGCCGTCAGGCATTACATTTGCGGTAGAATGGTAGAGACGAGGGATATTGGTCGCTGTCATCACTTGGAAACGGTCGAAGACGGGGTTGTAAAGAACAGGGGCAAGATTCGGCTCCCTCGCAACTCCCCAGCCTGCAGTTCCTTGCCTTGCTCCGTTGATGATGAGAACCTCGCCTGTGGGCAGAATCAGCATGTCTCCCATCACTCTTGCTGATGGCATCACCGAGATCGCCCATTGAGGATTCGGATCTGTGATAACCAATCTTCCACAAGTGTCTAGCGCACCCACAAACACTCCTCGGTTTACGTCTTGAAAAGAGCCTGGAGGTGCTCCTCCGCAGATCATGACCTCGGCCGTCCTGTACCTGTAATTCACAGCAACAGTGCATCCCACAAGTTCTCTTAATAAGCAAGCAATCAAGCTGCAGGCGCGGTTTTCTTCGACAGGGAAGAAGTCTACGAGACTTCATAAAGAAATCAGGAAACAATTGCGAAGAAGCTGTACCAGTAACCACAGGAGTACGCGCAGCAGAAGCGATCGAGCTTACCCATTTGCAGCATTGATAGGGAGCAGGACAGAGGATCCGGAAGATGGGTAGTTGCGAGGTCCGCCGTTGAGGGTGGGGAACCGCTTCACGACTTCGCCCGTGCCGTAGTTGAGAAGAATGGAGTCTTGATTGGCAAACACGAAGAGGTTGCCATCGGGGCTGAGATGTGTAAACGGGTACAGGTTGTTCTCGGCGCCGGGGTCATTAGTCTCTTCCAGGAACGGGAACCGGATGGCACCAGCCTCGCCTCCGCCCCGTTTCGGGACGAATTCGTAGTTGAACTGGCGGCGACCTCCCACAATAATCACTCGCTGATCCGGCAGAATTTGATCGGACGCATACCATCTTGGGACTGCAAGCGTATTGGGAAACTCGCGCCAGTCGTTGTTGCCATCAGACCCGATGGTACGCATGGTGGTACCTCCGTCGTGCCATCCTCCGGTCTGGGTCAGAATCCCATCAGCTTGCCATGCACCTGAGGAGCACCATGTGTCAGTGAGGACTGTGAGAGGTCTGATCCTGTTTGTGGCCAGGTCCAGTTCGATGGAATGCGCCCAGCAGTCTACTTGCAGGGCTAAGTCTTGTGGGTCGCGCCGACAGAAGCCATTGGCAAGCTTGATCTCAGAGGGACCGTAGTCGGTACGGTCGAACATGATCACCTTGTTGGTATGCGCTAGCGTCATATGCATCGCCGAAACACCGGCGTTCTCAATCAGAAGCTCCCATGAATCAGCAGCTACTCCCATCGAGACTTGTAGCACATTGTCAGCACTGCTCAGCAAGGCGAGCACGCACACGAATATCATCATCCCAGTTCTGCCTCCTCCTCGCCACCATCTTCCTCCCATTTTGCCTTTTCACCAGTCCGGATCAACTGGAGGTCCAGGAACCACCGAACGTCAATTCCTTGATCGTCTTCACTCTCCTTCCCAGGATAGCTAAATTTCCACACCAGTCCTGCAGGTCGAGTATCTCTCTCCCTCTCTCCCTCTCTCTCTCGACAGTGAGAACTAAAACTAGCCTGGCTCTGAAGCTTAAGTTATCAATTCACCGTTGGAAATCACCAAGTACTTGGAACTCAATGCGAGTAGAAATTATCTCTAGATTCAACAAACCACTCGACAACTGGTGACAACTTCTTCGCTCTCGGGATCGATGGATTGATTTCTTGAGTGTCAGAATTCTTTTCTTCTTGAGCGTTCAGCGAGAATCACAGCCCTGCGCGACTGTCAATGTCCTCCTGCTATAACCAGAAACGTACGCAGCTATATATAATAACAAAGTGCTGCAGAGTGAATCTTGCTTTTGGAAATTAGCTAAATCATATGAGTAGACAAACCCCCCCCCTCCCCCCCACCCCTCCAAAAAAACAATAAACAAAAAAAAGGCGTATATGATGATGATGATGATGATGATGATGATGAGGGGTTTTTAATTTTCAGTTAAAAAATTTAGCAAAATTATGGAATTTACACCGGGAAAAATGAATTCCCAAATTTTTTGGTTGAAAATTTAGGAACAAAATTTGTTGAAAAATTAGCTGAATCTGGTGATGATCAGTGCTTTTTCAATGGCGAATTTTCGACAATTCAGGGTTTTTTTTTCAAAAACATTTTTTTTAAATATTTTTTCTTTTGTCAAAAAAAAAAAAAAAACCAGAAGAAAGATCTAAAAAGATCTCCATGTTTGTACACATTGTTCAATCAAGTAGCCAGGATATAAAAGGATTTTAATAAAATTTTATTTTGACGGATAGCCAAATGTGGCTAAATCTCCTTGTGGATGGTTCCGACTCTTTTCTTTTTTCTTGCACATGGCAACATGATATTCTTCAGTGTGAAGCTTTCTTAAAATACAGTTGAATCTATGTGTGATAAAGGCTTATTCATTCACAGTTGAGGTTCACAAAAGGACTGCCTGCAGGCAAGACTGCATAGTCCAACTTTGAATGTTTATAATATTTATCATATTAGAATAATAACTAATGTCTTTTGATGTCGAGCTTGCCTGAACTCTCTCCCTCCCTCAAGATTTAGTCACGATGCAAAATGCAAACCCAATTGTAGCACATAATGGAGAGCACCATGTGCGAAAGAGGAGCACTCAGCCCTTTTTTTTTAGCAGCAAAATTTCACCAAAAAGAGAAACTTAAATGCAAAATTTTGAAAATGAAATGATTTTTTAGAGGTTTCAATTGCCAGAAGTGGGAGGGGCAGGAAAGGATAAAAATTGTCAGATTTCTTTATTTGGTCTTCAGAATATAGCCAAAAATAACAGAAAGATGATTAAAGATTATACTAATGAAACCTGTCAATAATTATTAAAGAGAGAGTAACAATCTGGAAGGGGAAAAGGAAAAGATTTGTATTTGTATTTCATATCTGGTTTATAACCAAATTTGGCTAAATCTTCCTTTGGCCACTTTCCAGTAAGAGGAAAAAAGGCTCAACAGTTGGAGCACTGTAGGTTTGTAGTTATTAAAGTCTTGGCCACCAGAATTGTAGAATGATGTAGGCTTTTACTACTTTGGTGGCCAAATAATTGAAGCTTTTGACTCTAGTCCTCTTCTCGTCTTGTCAGATAAGAGTTTTTGTGTGCCTTTTGGAATCTCTATGTGACCTACAATTTTTTTGAGCTTGGATTTGGTGAAGGATGAGTCCTCTTCTCAACATATCTGGTGATTTTTGCTTTCAAAAAAATCCTCAATTTTTTTGTGTGCTGACCCATTTCATGCAAGAAATTTTGCGACATTTCACACCTGAAAAAAATACAATGAGGAGGAGGACCATGGTGTATTTTCTGGAAAACTGGGACAAATTTTTAAACTCAAAAATAAAAATAAAATGTTACAATGCAAATTCTTGACAAATTTTGCCAAATTTGGACATGTTTCGAGTGTTAGGGCAGGTCTTGGGCAGGTCTTGTTGACAGTTTTTGGGAGTTTTGACAAACCTTGTTGCTCTTGCTGCTAAATCTTTTTGGGGATGATCCCCCAGAAGTGCTACATCACCAAAATGGAAAAGAAATAAAAGGCTGATGAGGACATGTGAAGAATTATCACGTACTACTTTTGTGGCCAAATAATGGAGGATAACTTATTTTACTCTCTTCTTCTTTTCAGACAATTTTTGTGCACTTTTGAGAAGGTAGATTCAACAGCTTGGATTTTGTGGAGGAGTTTTGTTACTGGGAGCTTGTGAAGAATCATGTGGCCAAATCATGGAGGTGGAGGCATTGACTCTCATCCTCATAAACAAATTTTGTGTATGTTTTGGAAGCAGGATTTGACAAACATTTTAAGAGTTTGGATGTCAGTGGAGAGGGATTGAAAACCCTGTATATACAAAAGGCTGGGATGGGAACCCGTACACAAGAAGTACAAGGCAAATAAAAGCTTAAGAGCACAAGTTGGAGATTGCCAAAGAAATTATAGGATCCATGAAATTGGCCAGAGTGAGCCAGCACCCACCAGTGCACCAGTTGGTCGTTCTGTCCATATGATGGGCTGTGTTTCTTCATTCGGTTCCCGACCCTGTGTTAACCCAACATTCTACCACAGTCAACCTTTTTGGGCTGCTGTCCTTTGACTCTTTTTATTATTTTGTGTGTTTTTTTCTCAACCCTGACCGTACTACCTTTCAACCTAATCACCCTAGCTACCTTACTTACCTAGCTACATTATTGACCTACATCTTGGCTGTACCTACCAACCCCTTATCTATCTATCTTCTATTTTTTCATGGCTAAACTTTTGTCTTTTGGCACAACTTTTAATTTTTCTTGGCTAAACCTTTTCCTTTTGGCATAATTTTTAACTCTTCTCGGCTAAACCTCCATTTCTTCATGGTTAAGCATTTAAATGTTGACAAAATCTCTATATCTTTTTAACTAAATGTCTATCTCTTGGCAAAACTTTTATTTTTCAACAAAACCTATATATATATATATATATATATATATATAGTTAAACCTCTACCTTTTGAAAAAAAAATTAATTTTTTTGGCTAAACCTATATCTATTGACAAAACCTCCATCTATTCATGGCTAAACCATTACACATTGGCAAAAATTCTATTTATTCTTGATTAAAATATTATTTCTTGGTAAAACTTTAACCTTTTCTTAGTTAAATTTTTACCTTTCAATAAAACCTTTATAAATTTAGTCAAAGTCACTTTATGGATTTTATTTATTGGAGCCTTCATTTGTTTTGGCACTTGCAAAAAGGGCCCACCCAATCAGTAAAATTTTATGGCAAAAAGAAAAATTATTATGCACATTGGAATTTTAAAAACCTCTACCACTTGAAAAAAACTTTGAATTTTTCCTGGCTAAACCTCTACCTCTTGGTGAAACCCTTATCTTTTTTGGGTTAAACTTTTAGCTTTCGTTAAAACCTCTATCTTTTCTTGGTTAATTTTTTATTTAAAATTATATATATATTTCTCGAATTAATTTAAAGATTATTTTTTCAACAAAATATTTTAATAAGACTTTTGGTTACCTTATTGACTTAACCATCTTATTGACATAATTACATTATTGAGCTAATTTGTTTTTAATTTGTGTACATACCTACTTGTTTAACCACTAGCCTACCTACATACTATTTATTTACTTACTCACCCCCACTCACCAACTTACCTATCATTTACATGATGTTAATATTTTCCAATGTATGATCTACAAAATATGAAAGTATTGCACTAAATGAATGAACAACCGTTTTAATCATATTTAGTCAATAAATGGTAACCTTGAATGCGGGTATTGCACATTTCATCAACTTTTGTGATCCACACATAAGTATTGCATATTTTGGTATTTATTGTTAAAAGTTAAAGTACTTGAAAATCCAATCACAAAATATAATACCCACATATGAAAATAATGTCATTTCAAATACAATACACTTCAATAATTATTACATATTTTGTGACCAAAATGTAAGCATTTTTTAAAAATTTGGGATTAAATTTTTTTAAAAAAACTTTTTCTCATTTAAATTCTTTTTTTCTTTTTCTTGTTCTAAATTATTTTCTTCTATTATTGATCACAATTAGTTTATTTCTTTTAATTTTAATTTTTTTTTATTGTTATCATTTTTTTCATTGAACATGCATATTTTATGCCCAACATTTGGGTATTGCACAAACCATCCAAAAAAACTAGTCGACATTTTATACTTCAAATGTGGGTATTGCAAAATCATTCTAACAAAACTAATGTTTATTTGGTAACATTTATGCAAGTATTTCACATTGAACTTTATGTTTTTGAAGTTCTTTTAATGCAATAATGCAACATTGCAATATGTTTCAAATTCATATTTTTAGGGAAAATTTCAACAAAGTATTAATGTAATGCTCACATTCAAAGCATGTAAACATAATATAAACATGAGGTTACAATTGCAATAAGACAAAACTTGTATGTATTGATGGAGGTATCACATCTATCAAATTTTTTTAAAATGCCCAAAATATGGAAAACATGAACTCCATGCCATTGTTTATGCCAAAGAAACCTAAATAAAATATGCATGCTACTTTCAAACTTCAAAAGACACCTTTTTAAACCTATTTTTATTAATCACCATGTCATGTGTTCATTGATAAGTTGTTGTTGTTGTAATCACTTTAATAACATGTTGATGAATGTAATGTTGATAGTGTTACAATTGAAGTTGAATGACATTGGTTACAAATTGGTATTTCAGTTATTCAAAGTCTGCATGAAACACATGATACACATTAATATGCAAATTTGAAAAATATAAACCAAACCCCAAAAAATTACATGGGTATGAACATATATAATCTACTAGATTTTTAAAAAAAAGGAAAGTTGGAAAAAAATTGAACATACAACATAAAAGAAATAGAAAAAAAAACTTTAGCTTTTAGAATTTTGAAGACCAAAAAGAATGGAAAAATAGGAGGATAAAAAAAGAAATATTTAGGACAAACATAGTAAAAGGAAAAAAATCTTCCAACATTTAAAAAACAGAAAAAGTGAAAAAAAAGGCGAAAAAACCCAAATTTTTTTCTTATTCTTAAAGAAACGAAAATGAAAGAAAAAAAAGCAATTAAAAAGGAAAAAATATATATAATTCTTCTTCTTGAATTAACAATAACAAGAAAAAAAAAATCTTCAAGGAAAAAAAAAAGAATAAAAATCCAAACTTCTTCTTCTACAATTTAAAAAGTAAAAATAACTAAAAAAACAAGAAAAAACAAAAACAATATTTGTCTTCTTTTTTTTAAAATTTCAATTTCCTTCTCTTTTATTCTTTTGTCTTCTTCTCTTTTTTTTTCTTACTTTTCTTTTTTGCTTCTACTTTCAAACCAAAACAAAAAAAAGACAAGAAAAAGGATTAAAGGATACCTTGCATGATGTGTATAACTAATCATGATGTAACAATGGCAACAAGTAAAACAATGTGATGAAAAAAAGAAAATGCTTGAAGAGGGAAAAGGAAAAGAAAAAAAGAAAAAAATGATAAAAAAAATTGTAACAACAGAGGAAAGCAAAGAAACTAAAGATGAAAAAAAAACTAAAGTAGCAACAAAAATGAAAAAAAAAATGATAAGAAAAATAATCTATAGCACAAACAAAAGAGAAGGAAAAATAATAATAACAATAGCAATATGAAAAAGAGGAAAAAAAATTGATGAAGAAAAAACTGGAGCAATGGAAGAGAAGAAAGAAAGAACAAAGAGGAGAAGAAGAAAGAAAGAACAAAAGAGAAGAAGAAGGAAGAGGAGGGAAAAGAAGGGGGGAATTTTTTGAAATCTCAGGAAAGGTGGGCCAATGAAAAGAAAAAAAAAATCCACCTCAATGTTTAGTTTGGTTTAGGTTAAATGGTTTGGGTTCATCCCAAAATGGCCAAAACAGTCTCATCCACAACTGGTGCATTGGTGGGTGTTGGTTCATTCTGGCCCATGAAATTAAGGTCTGGATCATGTTCTTATTAGTGGCCGGGACTTGAACTGGTGATTCATTGTCGATTAATGGTTGGTTCCAGTCCCTGTTTTTTAATTTTAAAAAAAATCTCAATTTAGTTTTGGTTCCATGTATAACTAGAATTCAGTTCCAAGTCCGGTTCTTCAATTTTATTTTATTTTTCATTTTCAATTTTGATTATGAAAAGCAATCCCAATTCAAATCTGGTTGTTTCTAACTGGAACTGACCATTATTACCCATTGAAGAAGGTACTTGTACAACACCGGAAAAAAGACTTATTTATAATGCAAAAAAGAAAAGAAAACACAATTTTACAATGGAAAAACGAAAAAGCACATTTTGCAATGGGAAAACATGTTTTTCCAACATGGTTCTCAAAAGAAGTTCACAAAATAGCAAGAAATTGCTGCCAATTTTGTTACTGTGACTGCAATAGTAATATCAGGGTGGCCATGGCGATGTCTACTAATTGACTTGTTTCCTTACATGAGATGACAAGGTGAAATCAACAAAGACCTCAGGACTCAATAGTTGCGTGAGTGTACCTGTGCAAGGGACATATAGGATGTAAAATTAATAAAGCTGGTTTGACAAGGCAAAGTCACTATGATTGTTGAGACAAAAGCCATCAAAATACTAAAACTATCACAAAGCCATGAAGATACATCATCCCTAGACACTCCTTTAAGTACCCAACAACTCTACCACGAAAAATACATATGCAATGTGTATGATGAATTCTGAGCTTTCCAATGCAACAAAATTAGTTCTAATGCATCACACACAACTCTAGCACATGGACAACAATGCCAAACATAAACAAGAAGGCAGCAACTAAGCAACATTAAAAGCAAATCACATTGGAAAACAACAACAAAAACAAGTTCAGCTAATGGCAATCAACTAAAAGAAGTTCATAATCTACTATAGTATACCAAAATTCAAAATAACATAAGTGTAATGTGTTGGTATTTAAGATTAGTAGTTGGCTATCTAATGCATATTGCATGTGAACAACCTTTCACTCTTTGATTTGGTTATATGGGAAATCCTCAAGAATGTAAAATATTAAAATACATTTTCAACCAATCCTTTTGGTTTGGTTCTATTCTTCATAGCATGATGGAGCCATTTGACACAGTTAAGTAATTTGAATGCAAAATGAATTTGTTTATGATTTGTTTTTTAAAAATTAATTGTTCTTAATACACAATGTTTGTACAAATCATTTAATCATATGCTATGAAGTTGTGAGCCATATATTGTTGTACTTTGATAAAATTAAGTTTCATTTATTTGCAAATATAAATCAGAGTAATTGGTTTCTATTTAGAGCACATTGTTTGAAGATGTTCACCTTTATAAAACTACTCAATATAACTATGGGAATTTGACATTAGAACTTAGCTCCTAACAAGTGAACTAAATTATTCTAAAAGATACAAATAAAGGTTATGAAGGATACAAATGTAAACCACAATTAATGATGTGATTTATGGCAATAGCAATTAGTATTACAAATGACTGAAACATAGTCATAGCAAAGTGTTGTTACCATTCAAAACACTCTTCCCTAATTTACTCTTTTATAGTTAATTTTGTTCTATTTTTTATTAGTCTGTAGATTATTATACCAATATGTAAGCACTCTTACATCCCACCAGCTTCAAAATCAGCTAAGCAAGTTGGTCATAGGGTCATTTAAACTAAAAAAATTATTTAAATTTTTTTTGTTTCCTATCATTCATGTATATATATTTTGGGCAGATATTAGATTTTGAAATTCAATACCAAGTGATTAGGTTATTAACTAGTTATCAAAAAATCAATAATGATTGGTAGGTTATTGATAATTGGATTAACCAAGCCAAAACTCAATAACCAGCCAACGTTGGTATCAACTATTGTTGGCTGCTTATTGATTTTTTTCATAATCACTGGTAGGTTTTTAAAATTTTGGGTGCCAATTAGGTTGTCAATATCAATATTAAAAATTGAGTGCCTGTTAATTTATCAATATATTTTTAGCAATAACCACCAATTATGCATATGGGTAGATTATCAAATAATCAATTGATAATCACTAATTATCTTCTCAGTTACAAGGTACAAGTTTTTTTTTTAAAAATCTGTTTTCCTGGCTTTTTATCATATATTTTTTTAGTGTTTTAGAATTGATAACCTACTCTCATAGGATAACTAGGTCATCTGGGTAGGCTATTAGATTTTGAAATTTTTATATTAATCAGTTAGGTTATTAGTCGGTTATAAAAATCACTAACTGGCAGGTAGGATATTAATAACTGAGTTGATAACCGAGTTCAAAGCTCAATAACCAGCCAACACTGGTATCACCCTTGAATGACACTTTCTATGATCAAAGGGCAGTTACCAACTAGCCTTAAGCCTTAATTTCAAATGAAATTGATATTACAACCAGGGGCAGATCGAAGAGATGAAAGTGTGCAGGATTGTTTGCTAGTTAACAAGGAAAAAAAAGGGATGAATATCATCCAGGTATGCATTGCATTTGGAATCTATTTAGCCTTATATTATTGTGTGAGGGTGATGAGAGGAGTCCAAGGTTTGGTGATGGCGAAGAATATCCTTTTTTAGTACCTTGTGTACTGAAAAAGAACCCTCAACTCAATGACCCATTTCCTGCAACTGACTTCGCATTATGCTTTCCTTGTGAAATCATTGTTTTTGGACACTAAAGCTCTGTCTGAGTCATGCATGAGCACGCCCGAAAGAGACTTACATTTGTTTGAAAGAAAGATGAATGATGACTCTTGATTCTTGTCCAGCCATTTTCATGAGCCTAAAAGCAACCGCAAAAAAAAACTGTAAATTATGCACACTGAAATTGCCAATGTGATAAACATTCTTCAGATGGAAAGCACGTTACAATGTTTAGACTTTTAGACTTGTTATAGTGTTTAGATGTTAGCTGTACAACTTATGCTGGCGTCCTGTCTATATGCATGCAGCCACACTGAAATGCCTAATAATTGGATGTGGAGTGCAGTAGCTCAGGCACTTTTAGGTTTGAGAGGATTCCCTTACCACCTTGAGCTAATATCAAGGCCTTTTGTTTTTTTTCCTTCTTTTGTTTTTTTGATATTGGAAATTTGGTGAATTTTTAAAAAAATTAGCAAGTTTTTTGAATTTACACTAGGAAAAATAAAAAAAGTCCCATGTTTTCCCAATTTTTTGGCAACTGATCTCAATTGGCCTGTCTGCTACATGGCTGCTGCTTTCTCCAAAGAACCCACTCATTGGAATGTAGAGGTGCAAGTCCAAATTCCAAGCAACTCCAGAAGTTGCAAGTGGCAAACTTTAGTGCTAACATGCGTATGTGTGCAGAGCTTAAGCAAAAAGTTAGGCTCTTTCTTCTGTTTGAGTGCGCATCCCCTTGGAACCCAGGAAGAGTCTCAAAAAGCTCCGTATCTTATGCCAATTTTTTTCAAAAAAATTTAACCTTACAAAAACAGATTCTTTGAAAATCAAATTCAAATCTTGAAGGTTTCTTCATGGGAAAATCCATACAAGGATTTCTTTTCCTGAATTTTCCATTGAAGAGTCAGTGGCAAGCATTCAAGGAGAGACAGAACATTCAATGGCAACGTGGATTGTGTTCACTATTTCACGCGTCTTGTTATTTCTGACATTTTTCTCACGGCCTATTTAGAAGTTAGGTGTAAAATTGAGGAATCTTTTGATTTATTTTTTGCATGAAATTTTTTCCTGAGAATTATTTTCCTTTAATATCCACCTTTTTCTTTTAGTCAGCATAGTACGAAAATTTTCCTTAAAAAGAGTGGTGAGTGAAAATGAATGGGGAAATTTTTTAAAGTCCTCTATGATATACTGAATTATCACATGTGGACACCGAGTATAGTTGCATACGTAGTTGCATGATATATAGTTGGTTACCAGCTCTTTGACAACTCAATACAGTCAACACGGGATCAACCTTATCATGGATGGCCTTGTGATAGAAGAAGCCCTTAGCCCACGCCTCCCAGTGTATCTTGTATTCAAATGTGATGAAGGGTAGGGTTTACACTACTGTCCCTGGGTTGAGAGTTTCTTTTTGGTTTCAGTTTTCTGATTTTACAAAAGAGACCAACATATAAATTGCTGGAAAAACACATTTGATGTTTCAAATTTTCTAAAATTTTCTCATTTTTTTAGTTTTATTTTCCAAATGGCGATAATTCAACACCAAAAAATAATAATCACTGCTTGGGTTAGCAAATAGAGCACATTTTCAATGGAGGAACCATGATATAACCTATGGGATTGGTTGACTAGTGTTAGAACTCGTTTTTATTTTGTCGACAAAACTTGCATGGTGGCAAACACAAGCATTGATAGTATATATAGTCTAGCAAATAATAAAACATGACAAAAATTTTAAGCCATCCATGTCAATGTCCCCAACCATGTCCTAACATATGTGGAGCCAACAATGACATCTCAAAGTCTTGTTACCTTGGCTATGATCCATGTCCCACCTACAAATTTGTAAATGCTAGATGCTACTTCTAATCCACAACATCCTAATTTTCATAGTTAATTTATTTCCATAGTCAGTGGAACGCGTTGAAACTCAAAACCAAAGGTTTCAGTTGTGAAGGACTTTATGATCCAAAAGGTAATATGCCTTTGGGTAAAAAATATTATATTTCATTTCACAATTAAAATTGGACCCAAAACTATAGTCGACTAGCCTTAAGTATCAATAGAGGGTTCAATCACTTCACATGCAATTTCTTTGTTCGATTCTTTTTTGTAATGTTTAGAGTTTTGGGCCCCTACCAAGATTATGTGTACCATTGAACCCATTAGAGACTTGATGTCCCAACTTTTAGGTATTCAAAATCTTGACCATATCATTGAAGTTTTGGATAATCTTGTTCAAAACTACATGTTCATTAGTTTAAATGTTAATTTGATTCAATTGTCCTTGCTTTCCTTGTGGACACCTATTGACTCTCATATGGGGTCCTTACCAATTTTTGCTTTCATATCATAATGTCAAAATGTGGTTTTTATGATTAGAACATCTTGTGACTAATGTCCAAATATATTCATGTAGTCATATGTGATCTTTAGTTATTATCATCTTAATGATTATGGTCAAAATTATGATTACATAATTATACATATAATTATAATTAGGACTAGAAGTAATTATGACTAGGAATATGACTATACAACTAGTGTATTCATATTGAAGCAATATTCAAATTTGAAATAATATAATCAAATTCAATTTAGTTTGAAAAGGCCAAACAAATGCTTAAATAATCTAGTTTAGTTTATCATAATTTAGATTAACCTACTTTAACACAATTTACTTTACTTTAAGTTAATTTAGCCTAAATAACATAGTTAAATTTAATTTAGCCTAATTTATCCAAGTTTCGCCAATGGGTGAAATCACAATTAAACTCTGCCAAAGGACTTGTTGATAGTCAATTTTTTATGTACCATGTCTACTTTGAAAATGTATCATATGTAACATTTAAATGATATAAATATAATATTTTTAATATTATGTTCATTAACTCATGAAGTTATCATCCTATGAATTTTAAGTCATTTCATTGTGTTATGAAGGTCCTTTTGCATATGCAAAGGACTTGTTGACATGTGCTAAAAAAAATCATAAAACATGAATGCGTTTTTTGTTATTCAAACCTTCACCAAATGCTTTCAAATTTTGTATGAACTCTAATATACTTCACGAAAAATGGGCCATGTGTCGAATCATTCAAAAATATTTTTACATGTTTATATGGAAACTTTTTACATGACTAATTAAAATGGTTTTAAACATGTTTAATGACTAGAATAGTTCATAATTTATCATCATGGTTAAAAGAAAAGTTGTACATGCGATTTTAATGTAGAGCATGATGTAAAGCAAGTAATTATTTACTATGTTTTGGGTCATATTTGGCTTCAAACTTGATATCCATCCATTATTTAGCTTGAAAAGTTATTTTTAAAAATGCATTATAAATTAATACAAGAAGGCCACACGTGCAATTTGGTCTTTGAAATGGATTAGACCTTGCCACAAGTGACTCCTTTTATTGTGACTACACCTTAAGTCTAACCAAATTTAACCTAAATAGCCATGTTTAACCAAGTTTTGCCAAGTTTTGTTTCAATATTTTAGTTTAGTATAATTTATTTAAGTTTTGCCACTTTTATTTTCAATACCCTAGTTTAGCTGAATTTATTTAAATTTTAGCCAAGTTTTGCCAAGTGTAGCTAGGTTTTGTTTAAGTGTTTTAGTTTAACATAATTTTGCCAAGTTTAACCAAATTTAGCCTAAACAATTGTGTTGTCTAATTTATGTTAGTTTAGTCAAGTTTAACCTACTTTTAACTTAATCTACATTAGTTTATGGTAAGCAAGCTTGTATTTAGGTTAGAAATGCTTAAATTAGTTTAAATTAACCTATGTTAGCCAAGGCTAGACTATTAGGTAGTTTAAACTAACCTAGGTTAGCTTGAGGTGAGCTAGGTTAATTTGAGCTAAAAATTATTCTTTATAAATTAATGGTAAGTAATAGTTATAATAAATAAATGACATGGTGCAATGGTTAAGGTTTTGTTCCCCAAAGTGGAGGTGAGGAATTCAAATCCTCGCATTTTCTATCATGCCATTGACTTCGTTCATTTGAATGTTTATCCATGTACCTAACTTTTAATTTAGTTTCAGTTCATTTTTAGTTGACTTTCAATTGAGTTTTAATTCACTTCCATTTAATTCATAGTTCATTTCTAGTTGATTTTAAGTTCATTTTAATTAAGTTTTAGTTAAGTCTCAATTAATTCTAATTAATTTTTAATTAACTTTTAATTGACTTTTAATTAAATTTTAATTAACTTTTAGTTAAGTTTCAATTAATTCATAGTTGACTTTTAGTTAGAAAGGTTCTTAACAAGCTTTTTTACTTGATGCATACATAAAAACCTCTTTGAAAGCTTCCTTTAGCTAGGTCCCCAAAGGGGTATAAATAGAAGTACGACCCTTCACTTCCTTTAGTTTGTTTAACATTAGTCTTAGGCATGATTTTGCACCATAGCCTTGTCATGTTTTTTTCATGTTCATGTTTGCATATGTTAATAAAGATTTGTTTTCATATTTGTCTTGTACATCTCATGTTCTTGTTAGTAGTTTCTTTTAGCCTTTGTTCTTGTGGATCTTCATGTTGTTGACACTTTCAAACCTAAACACTTAAACATTTAAATGCCTAAATACCTTGGTGGCTTGTTTAACATATGAATTGTTTTTAGTGCTTAGGATAAGTTGTTTAAAGTAAGTTTTCTAGGTTAAGTGGCTTAAGCTAGGTTCTTAGGTTGGGTCCCTTAGGTTAAGAGGTGAGCATGTGGCAATATTTGATTGGAATATATATATATATATATATATATATATTTCTATTTTTTAAAAATTGTGACACGTGGGACTTTGTGAAGTTGCCATGTGTTTTGTTGGATCCAAGATTATGTCCTTTGCAACTATAATCATGGTGAATTATAAGCATTAATGTGGTTACAACTAATGTGATTAATGGCATTTATGATGTGGTGTCGTGGCGTGTAGTGTCGTGACATACGATTGAATTGCAAAGAAAGAAGGAAATGAACTATATGTAAACAGTGGCCGTGCAATGGCCACCGTGAGCATCTAGAAATCCTAGCTTATTATGGAGGAAGCTCATGACAAAGGAATTCTAGAAAAATTAAAAGGAGAAAGAAAGGTTTGGGCCTTTCATATTGTCGTCAACAAACTGAAACCCTAAATACTTAATAGCGTACAATCGCCTAACATCGTACATCAACCCTAAAACCGCACATGGGCATGCCTGTAACTGGCCATCATGTATGAGGCCATGTACAGGCATGACAGCTGTCGTGCCGTGTAGTGTCGTGACGTACGGTGTCGTAAAGATGTAAATACGTAGTAAATTATACTAAACAAAAAAACTAAAGCCAGACAAAGATATAAACTAATCAACTAAAAAGAGATGCATGCACACATATATATACAATGCATAAGGGAAGCTAAGATGAAATTCTCATGTATCCCCCCCCCAAACCTGAGCCGGGAAAAACATGGCATGGTTTGAATAGGAATCAAGGTGTTATAAAAGAACATGATGAACAGTACCAATTACCAGCGGGAACTTGAGTGAGCTTCGGCTTGAGGCAGAAGAGATGGTATCCACCATTACAGTTGTTGCAAAGCAACATCTAATCGGCATCGTCCATCCTCTGACATACCTGACATGGATAATCAAGTGGAGGGAATCCAAGTTGACGTGATGATGGTAGGGTCCAAGTTCGGCATGTGGCAGGGTGCACAATTTTTGGAATGATCCCAAATTGTGCGTCCGTCAACTCCTTGTAGCTCCAACACACCTGAAGGCCTGATCGCCTTAATCTTCAAGATAGTGCGACCAGAAGAAGTCTCTAGAGTATCATTTGGTTGCCACTGGAGATATACAAAATCACCAGCATCAAATTGTCTCACCTTAGGTTTGTAACTGCCACCTCGTGTGTGTGCATACCGTAAGGTGTCTCGATGTTGTGGAATGGATAGGTTTCCCATGGCCATGGGCATAACCCTCCTGAATAAAGTAACCTTTTCTACAATGACCTTAGCCCAAGTGGCTGGGGAATCCAAGTCCATAACCTGGTCCATTTGAGCAGTAATGGAAGAGGGTGGAATGGGGTGTCTCCCAAAAAGTAAAAAGTAAGGAGAGAAATGAGATAAAGAGACGTGTTTGGACATCTTGTAACCCATGGCGATGTATGGGAAGGCCAGGTCTCTTCTTTGTTCTAAGTGAAACAAATCTTCCGAAGTCCCTTCTTGCACGTTTGAACCATCCTTTCTGCAAGGCCATCAGCTTAGGGATGATCTCTTGAAGTCTGACGATGGTCAATGAAAGCATGGTCAAATAGGTCTTGGAATTCTCCCCTAAATTTTGATCCTTGATCAATAAGGCACTCAGCACAAGCCCCAAACCTACTTAGAACCTTTTATAAAAAAGCCTAGCTAGTGCTGTGTGATGACTTGTCCAGTAACACAACAAGCTCAACCCACTTTTAAAAATGCTCAATCATAATCATGATGTAAACATTACCCCTGGAGGTTTGTGGTAACTCTCTAGCTAAATCACATGACCAACGATAGAACATGCCCTGAATAAAGAGTGGAGAAAGCATGAACTGTCAAAAGGAGAAATAAGTTCTCACTCTATCACATTGTTCACACCTAGCAATGATGTCTCGGACCTGAGCATACATACCTCTCCAATTGTAATGAAGAGCGAGAAGGCTATAAGTACGTTTAACTCCAAAATGTCCAAGTTCCGAGTGTACCTTTTGAATAAGACCAGGCCGTTCATGTGGTGGTGGAACCACTCTATCGCCTTATGATAAGCATCGGACGAGGTGATTGTCCCTCCACCAATAGCATTTGGACCGCTGTTGTATGCGATCCCGCTGATTTGATGTAAATTGGGGAGGGTATTCCCCATGTTGAAGAAACCCCAAAGTGTCCAAGTCCTCCCATATATCCAGAATGGGATGCTCAACCAGGTTACATTGTAATAGTACAAGATAACTAAATGCTTCAGATACATGTATTGCTGGAATTTGGTCAAAATCTTGCCTGGCTTCTGAAAAATCTTCAAAGGTAGTGAGGGGTCTTCGTGACATGGTATCCACATTCTGATGTGTAATACCAGGTTGGTGAATAACCTTGAACTCATACTCTTGAAGTATAAATGCCCAACGAGCTAACTTACCAATAAGCTTATCGTTGGTCATCAACCACTTGATAGGCTGGTGGTTTATATACAAACTGAAATTGGTGCCATAAAGATAGGGCCTGAAATGTATGACGACCCATACAATAACAAAGCACTCCCCTTCGTATGAAGAGTAGTTGCTCTCAGCCTTGTTGTTGCTTCGAGATGCATAGGCGATAACATATTCCTTGCCTTCCTCATCAAGTTGGCCAAGAATAGCTCCAATACCAAGAGC
>Ga0116231_10006312_pt1 | contig 22738 bp, 24 predicted proteins | sample S1TSphgellanicum_2_FD_89695 | JGI IMG/M metagenome (GOLD analysis project Ga0116231, IMG submission 89695) | Host-associated microbial communities from peat moss isolated from Minnesota, USA - S1T2_Fd - Sphagnum magellanicum MG | ecosystem: Host-associated > Plants > Peat moss > Unclassified...
GGACTTTGGAGCCCCATAACTTTGCGAGCAGACCTCGGATCGCGATGCGGTCTGAAGCAAAGTTGTAGGTCTCGTCGAGACCTTTCCAACGGTATGTCGCACGTTCTCTGCAGCCAAGTATTTAGGGTCGATATCTGACTTTTAGTCGTCGGGAGTCAAAACTAGCAAACTCCCGGGAATTCGACTCCTGACCCTTCTTTTGGCCATAACTTGTGTTTCAGATGTCCAAATGAGCAATGCGAGCCCATTTTAGATATCTACGCTTCAAGAGCTTTCCAATGATATAAAGAACGCCATAAATCCATTGAGGTCTGACCCCTGCAATCGCTCTCTGAAGTTTCGGGACTCCATCGGGACTCCATCTCCCAAAGTGGGAGTTGCCTTGGGAGTGTGAGGGTTCATTCCCTCACACTTTCTAACATTCTCTCACACTCCCGGGAGTATGTGATGTGACTCCCGGGCTTCCTCTTGCCTTAACTCCCGGGCATCCTCTTGGCTTAACTCCCGGGCTTTCCTTTAGCCCGCACCCTTACAATTCCCTTTGCCTTGGTCGCAAGCCCAAAGCTAGGGTTGCGACAAAATAGACGAATGCCATATGATCCACATAAAAGACAAACTTATTGCCCAACAAATAATGTCTGAACTTGTGCAAAACAAAAACCATTAATAAAACCTTTTTTTTTATTGTGCTATGATTTTGTTCTCTTCTGTTGAAAAGCCTAGAGGCATACGTTACTAATTGATCACTCTTCCTTGTTACATTCTAAGATAGCATAACCCCCACAACTAACAAGGATGCATTTGTATGAACATGAAACTCCACTTGCTAGTTTGGTGATATCAATATTAATGCTTCAATATACTTCTATTTTATCAATTCCCAAGCCTTTTAACATTCCTTTGTTTAAAAGAAATCTGTCTTTTTGGTCAATTTAGTGATAAGTGCCATAATAGCAACAAAGTTTTTGATAAAACATTTGTAAAATTGTGCCATCCCAATGAATACTTGAATCTACTGTGGATTCTTAGGTGGTGGCATGTTTATTATTTCTTATATTTTCTTTGGATCTGGTAATTTTCCTTTTTTGGAAACAATAAAACCCAAGATCATCCCTGAAAGTACCGTGAATGCATGTTTGTTTAGATTCACTTTTGAAAACATAATCTGAGCCTCTACAAATGATATGCTAATGATATAGTATTTTCCAGCTCAATTTTGTGTCGTGCTAACTTTGGTGGAATCCTTTTCAGATCTTTATATGTCCATGTAAAAACATCGGTGAACTCCTTCCACAACTCCACTTTGAACACTTTGTTTATTTCAAGCTATGCATTGATCTTCATTAATTGTGGTTCTACATCAGTTCCCAAGTTACACTTCATCAATTATTGATCTTTAGTTAACATCCATCCAATTATCTATAATCCCTACGCTTTTCTTTTTTTTAGAGTTTTGTCCATTGCAACATTCTGTAGTTGATGATTATAGTACGTTTCATGATACACCTTATCCTTTAGAGTTACTTTTAGTTCATATTTATTACCAATTTTCCTTTGTTCTATGATCTATAACCCTAATTTTAACTCTGAATTTTTAATCTTCACACTAATATCCATAATCTCCACATCTATGGTTTTCATAGATTGAATCATTTTAGGTAAATTAATTGTTGTTATTAAGAACAACTCTAGCTTTGTAGCAAAGATGATATCTTCTTCTTCATCTGTGATACCATTTTGATAGTCATAACACATTAGCACTTTTGGTATTTTTACTTCACCTCCCAAATGTTTAGTGACTATAATTGTTCTGATTGTCCCATTCCCTTGTATGCTAATAGTGTTACTCCCCTAATTGTGCCACTTTAACATCCCTTAACCATGGTCTCCCCAACAACATGGAATAATTAGAATCTACCACATTGTTCTGAAATATAGTAAATGTAGTTATGTAAGGAATACCGTGAATGTATATCTTTAGATCTATAATCAAACCCACTAGTTTTGTGGTTGTTTGATTTGCCATCCTCATATTATATGGTGCAAGTTTAAGCTTTGGAAGCCCCAACCTCAATCTCAATTGTTATGTGATGATATTAATTTTAGAATTTCCATCTAGCAACACATCCTTTTTTTTTTTCTTCTTAATCTGTATTTGGATAATTGCCATGTGATTATCTATTGCTACAATAGTTGTCCCTACCTTTGGTATTGAAGAACTAACTTGTTTATCTATGGTTGCTTTGCTCAAATTGTGGGTTTTCTTTGGTTTTAGCTTTTGCCAAAGATACCTCTTTAACTCAAGAGCTATTTAAAGCAATTATCCCAAGTTTAAAATATAATTTGTTTCTAGCATCTACTTATCAATGTTTAGAAAATTTTCTTTTATCATAATCAATTTTGCTTATGAATTCACTACCTCTTGAAATTTTTGTGTTTCTACAAGAGTAGTATTGGCATACTTGGCCAGGTTGTGTTCCATCCTTCCATGGATGTGGATGGCCCTTTTGTCTAGGTTTGTGTTTTTTGAATTTTTTGAATTGTCTCCACCATTGACTTTTTCAATTGTTCTTCTTTTTCCTAGTCAATAGCACTCTTTGCTTTCCTTGGTTCTCTATCCTTAAACACCTATTCTTCAATTGCCTTATTTCTTGTTGTAACACTAACATCCACCACATTCACATTTGTAATGATTATTTGTATCTCAACAACATGTTGAACTTTTGATACTATCACAAATTTCCCATGAAACATCTTCTACATTTCAATAAACTTGGGACAATATGTCATTTTATGTCCATTTGTCATTTTTTTTACTTCTAACTTCTACCAAAGATACTTTTTTAACTCAAGGGCTATTTTAAGCAATTGTCCCAGGTTTAAAATATAACTTGTTTCTAACATCTACTTATTAATGTCTAGAAAAAAAATTTCTGTCGTAATCAATTTTTCTTATGAATTCACTTTCTCTTGAATTTTTCGTGTTTCTACAAGAGTAGTATTTGGCATACTCGGCCTAGTTGTGTTCCATCCTTCCATGGATGTGGATGGCCCTTTTGTCTAGGTTTGTGTTTTTTGAATCTGTTGAATTATCTCCACCATTGATTTTTCCAACCATTTTTTCTCCTAATCAACAGCACACTGTGCTTTCCTTGGCTTTTTATCCTTAAACACCTATTCTTCAATTGCCTTATTTCTTGTTGTAACATTAACATCCACCACATTCACATCTATAGTGACTATTTATATTTTAACAACAAGTTAAACTTTTGATACTATCACAAATTTTCCATGAAACATCCTTTACATCTCAATAAACTTTGGATGGTCCATCATTTTATGTCCATTCAAACCACATTTGTGGCATGCATATATATGAAAATGTTTTCTATGGTTTTTGATTTTGTTGTGTTGCCTATGTGGTATGTTCCTTCTTTCTACATGTCTTCACATTGTGATTACTCATTCCACAATTTGTGCAATACTTGTCAGTCTTCCTTGTATTACTTTGTGTTTTTAGTGGTGTTGCTTGTTTAGTGATTTGTGGTACTGAAAATGCATTCCTTGCTTCAATAATAATCATTTTTTCTTCACACAACATTATCGCCTCCTTATGTTGTTGTAATGTTAACCATGTTGACCACTTCATCCCTGCAATCACAATTATGAGGTATGATTACAAGCCCGCCCTAAACACAATAGTCAAAAAATTGTTTGTGGTTAGTACTTGTAAACCATGAACCAACTTTTGAATCCACTCATAATAAACCTCCACCCTTTTAGTCTCTTCCAAATTCATGTTTTTCAGCTCCATGTATATTTGTTCATCATTTTGAATCTTTCGATGACATTTACAAAATGGCTATGTAAACTCCAAAAAAATACAGTTAGGAAATCTTGACATGTAGTTATGGCATTAGTTTGATGCTATATCTTTTAGCGTATAACTAAAGGGTAGTTTTGACCTTGGGTGGTACCACTAAGAATGTCACACCTTGATTTTCTTGGACCCATCAAACTTTGAAAAATCGTAGGAAACACTTAAATGAAGATTTTCATAATTTTTTTGGAATATATTTATTAAGTTCCATAGATTTTGAAATCTCAATAATATCAAGAATATTGTGTATTTTGATGTTCCTAATCATTGCATTTAGAAAAAGTTTCAAGAATGTAGCACCTATTTTTTTCCTTGAACTTTTTGGTCAATAACAAAAATTTGGAACATGATCTATGCATTTTTTAATGAATTTTTTTCCTAAGGTAATTTGAAAGTCATTTTATTTTAATATTTTTATTTGGAAATTAATTGATTAAACATGATTTAATTATGAATTTCCAAAATTAAGGCTGTCGATTTTTAAGGGGCCATTTTAATTAGGAATATATATTTTTTTAAATTTAAATTTCTTAAATCCCCAAATAAACTTCAAGCCATATATTAAAGCATTTAATTGATAAATGTGAAATAATAATATTTTATAATTATGAAAACATTTAACGAAAAGGGCCCGACAAATGATTTGGTTGTTTTTGGTTCTTTAATCATTCCTTGAGGTGGTTCCTAGTGGTACCACCCAAGGATGGGTTCACCTTAAAATGCATTGATGATATATTCTTTAAAAGTTTTTGCATTTGCTTTCACTGCAAAATTAAACACCCTAACATGAACATTTATGTTAACATTTTTTTTGAAGTTAAGGTATTTAAAAGCTACCATGTTTGGCCACACATAATGGTCATTTTTGTGAGTAGAAAATCCTATAGTTACAATAGATGGTTCTTAATATCCTCTTAGATTTTCAACATCTATATTTATATACCTTCCAACAACTATTGAGCTCATTAATGGTTAATTTATAGTCCTACTTATATGAACAATCATTATTGGATTAATAAACACGATTTGGGGTGTCCCAACAACTCCAATGGTTATCGCTGGTAGTCTTAAACTCCTATTCATATTCCTTTACGTCAAGACCCCGCCCAATCCACAACCCAAGTTTGTTATCGATCCAATTAGTACTCCACCTTTAACAAAATTTGTGTTGGGTGCAACAATAGTTTCCCCTCTTGTGGTTGGTATTACAACATTAAATGGTTGAAGACCCTTTATTCCAACAAGTAGTCTCTGGATTTCCACAACTACCACTTTTAATATTGTTAGTGAAGTTGAATTGGTTCGAGTTTAACGATGCCTCATTCTATGATTACCCATTGGTACATCTCCTGTGGTGCAAAATGTGAATGTGAATACACCTCTAATACTCTACTCCTAAATTGAATGGATGGACAAATCTATTAACTTTGTGGTCCCAATTGACGTCCCAACTCCATGCCTCTCAATCTATTCTGGATTACATGAATTCTTATTTCTTGCTCTTATGATTGATCCATTAATGTTTTTGCCACATTTTATAATTCCACATGTCTAGTTATACTTGCTATAATGTGAAAAGGCACAAAGGAAAATCCATGATTACATGTCCTTCATAAAATGTTTTTGAAAGTAATCTGGCTACCTCCAAATCCATAGATTCATGATCCTTGGTTTTGGTTATATATTTTGGTTGATCCAACTATGGATTTCCTTGATGTGAGTACGACTGTGGTACTTCATCCAACACATTCACCTATGCCTCTGCATATTCAAATGATCTTAGGTAATTTTCTTTATTTTCTTCAAGCACATCAATATTGGTGTTTTCTTCCACCTCTTAATCTTCCATTAATTCATAATAATTTGGAGATGCAAACTAATACACAAACCTAAATTATATACCTTTTGTATTATCCCTTCCTCTGCTAGTCACCGATTCTGGACTTGAAATTTCTTGCAGTTGATTAGATACTACAAAATTCCTTGTTCTATTTTGATTTTTGCAACTTTGAACCATAGATTGCAGTTAAGAAGTATATTGCATCCATTCTATCACAACCCTAGCCTTGGGCTCACGACCAAAACAAAGGCATGGAAAGGTGTAGGCCGAAAGTGCAACTTAGGAGTCACATTCACATTCCCTGAAGTGCGAAAGAATGTGAAGGAATGAGCCCACACACTCCTAAATGGGCTCCCACTTTGGGAGTTAGAGTCTTGATGGACTTCCAAATCTTTAAAAAGCGATTTCAAGGGTCAAAATTCATTAGATTGAAATGTTCTTTATATCATTAAAAAGCTTTTGAGACTTAAATGTCTAAAGTGGGCTCACATGATTCATTTGAGTATTTACAACACAAATTATGGCCAAAAAGAAAGCTAAAAATCAAAATGTCAATTTGATTCATGACCACTAAAAGTCAAAAATCGCCCTAAATTACATGCATGTAGGTGGCATGCAACATATCATTGGAATGTTCTTGACAAGGGCTATAACTTAGCTTTAGATTTCACCTCAATCAAAGGTATGCACAATAATTTATGGGTTATAAAATGGCAGGGATCCCAAGTCAAATTTTGGGAATTTCGAAATTCTCGACTTGGGAGCCCTGGGAAAAATGACATTTGGGTGTAGCCCCCGTGGCTAGTCATAGAGAATAATATAAAGGAGAAGGTGGTGGCTTCCCCCAAGTCCATGTCGTGGTGAGTTTTGTGAATTCGTGTATGCCTATGCTTGTCCATGCACCAAAAGTGCTTCAACTATGCACTAACAAACTTGTTGTTTGGTTTGTGTGAATACATATGAATAATTAACATGCTTGTCATTCGTCCTAGTCCCCATTTCAAAGCTCCAACACACCCCTCTTACCCTTGAAGTGCTGCAAATTAGGGAATGTACTTCAACTCCTTCTTTCATTGTCTTCACTTTGAGACTCACATTTGAGTTTTTCAAGGGGTTTGGGGATGTGTTACACTCATTTAGGTGAGTATTTGATTGCATTTCTTTTCGTGGAGATCATTGTTTGTAATTATGCTTTCTTTGAAGGCCATTAATCCATACTTTACACCTTACCACCTCTTGTGGTAAAAACAACCTATGTTTTGTAGGTCTTTCTTCTGTTCTTAGAACTTGTCCATCCAAAATCAGATTCCAATATGGGGTTTTTCTAATTCCCGCATACTCCTTTTCATTTTCACGATTTTTGCTTCTCTTTGAGGACCTTGACAATTTGCCTCCAAAATGCAATTATCGTTGTAAACTTCGAATCATCATCCAATTCATCTTGTTTCATAATCCTTCTTCTTCAGAGTTTGTAGATTGTTCTATAGTTCTTATGGCATCAATTTCTTAGACCTCTACTACTTTCCAACGTACCCCTTCTAAATCTAAATTGAAAACTTAACCACTTTTTTAAACACCTTCATCTATAGTATAAACAATGAAAAATGTAGAAAACCTTATTTTCCCTATAACAAAAATAGAAAAAATTCCCCAAAAGATGGTCACCAAATGGTAAATGTGGATTAAATTCTTCCATAACTACTCCACACTTACTGAAACAACAAATTTTCACTACAATATTAACACATTCCCAATTTATGCATTGATTTTAAACACACCTATGTTTGTTGTCCATTAAAATTAAATTCATGGTTATTTTTGGTAACCAAAATGTGTACTGCATAATAAAATGTAAGAAACCATAAACAAAATTACAATTCATTCATGATATTTTGATACTATAGATAATTCACATAATAATCTGAATATGAAAATCACTACAGAAGTCTTTACTTCCTTAGTTTATTGAAAACTTCAATCAAAATCTAGTAAAAAATTCCATGTTTTATTGAAATGTAATGAAACAACAAGATTAAATATGTGGTATTCCTAACCAAAATTTGTAATTTTCTATTACAAAGTCTTTACATCTACTTCTTTATTCCAAAACTATGTATTTAAAACTGAAATTCACTTCCCCAAAACTCCCACCTTTGGGCAATCCCCAAGTCACCATCAACATGATTCAAAACTAAACAAGAATTCAAAATTTAAACCTCCAATGTCCAATGATCAATCCCTATCCATGATGCCTTGTACATCCAAAAACAATGTAATCTACCTACTCCCTTAACATAGTCATTAGAAGTGTTGTATTGCTAAGTAAACAATATTAAATCTTATATGGTCCAAACCAATGTTGTTTGAATTTGCTTGTGTGTTCCTTGTGTGCTTTTGAAAACTAAAGCACATGGTCACCAAGGGAGAAGGACTTGGTTTGGTAATGGTTATTTGCCCACAATGCATGATTCCATTGTCGACTATCTATGGTTTCTATTGTAAATGTCAAGGATTCCTCCAACTTTTGTAATTCTAACAATTGGGTATTGAGTACCCATGTGATGGTGAAATCCTGAAATGTTGTAGAATTGGTTGCAAGTAGCAAATATTCGGTAGGCATTAGAGCATGCAATCCATACACCAACTAAAAAGGAATATGACATGTGCCCACCTTGAAAGTTGTTTTGTAGGCAAACAAAATAGTGTGGAGATGTTTGTCCCAATTTGTGTGATTTTCATTTACAAGCTTGATCAATATCATCCTAATAACTTATTAGTAGATTTGGCTTAACCGTTTCCTTGTGGGTAGTAAGTTGTAAAGCTAGCGTGCCGAAACAAAAAAATGAGTGGTAAGGATCTCGATGGCCTCATGATAAAATGGGTACCTTGGTTGTTAACCACAGTGAAAGGTAACTAAACTTGGTCAAAATGAATTGAGCTGTGATTATAATTGTGTTGGATTTGCCTTTGCCTCCATCCACTTTGTTGCATAATCGGTAGTAACCAAAATGTACTTGTTGCCATGTGAATGATTCACAAGCTTAATGGGGCCAATGAAGCCCAAACCCCATTTCATGAATGGTTCAACTGGGAGCATGGTGATCAACTTCACCATTGGGGTATGTAAGAAATTTCTAGTTCGTTGGCAAGCATCGTAAGATTGACAATGGTGCTATGCATCCATGTGCAAAGTTGGCCACCAATACTTGGCATTTAGAACCTTTGGGCTATGATGTTTGTCGAAAAATGTCTACCACCAACTCCTTCATGCATCTCCTATAAAATTATCAAAATCTTGTCATCATGCAAACATCAGTGCAAAATTTGATCTTGCCTTTGTTTGTACAATTTTCCATCAATGATGGTAAAGGGCAATGCCTTTAACACCAATTTCTTCTACTATTTCATGGAATATCCTTTTGGAAAATTTTCAGTATAAATGTATGTATGCACTTCATGTAGGCATTTCGGTTGAAATACAAACAGTGACGTGTCAATAGTTTTGTCAAGCACCCCTACATTCTCAATAGCATCAAGAAGTTGCAAAAGAGTGTTCACCATTGAATGAAAATGCCCTAGTTTGTATACCATTGAAAAATTGTATTCTAGGAATAACAACAACCACCTTGCAATTCATCTTGATAATTGAAGTTTTTTGACAAGGTATAACAATGCCATGTGGGTGATGTAGAAAACAAACTTGTTCCCTAAATAATTAATGTCTGAATTTATGTAAAGCCTAAACGATGGTGAGTGCTTCCCTTTCGGTGGTGGTGTAGTTTTTCTTTGCATCGTTTAAGAACCTAGAGGCATATGCAATTGGTTGATCACATTTTGCGGTAGGATTTTGAGCTAGCATAACTTAAACTATTAGATTTGAAGCATCTGTGTGGACGTGAAACTCCATGTCCCATTTGGGTGCAACTAAAATCGGTGCATCTAGATACCGTTGGTTTATGGTCTCCCACGCTTCCTAACATTTGGCAATCCACATAAATACCTTTGTTTTTCATCAAAGTTTCATGATGGGGGGCCATAATGAAGGCAAATTTATTGATGAAGCATCGGTAGAACTAGGCCATCCCATTGAAAACTTATGTGTCCCTAGGCGTTTTCGATGCGGGCATAATTACCAAGATCTTTTTCAAATTAGATAATCTTTTCGCCTTAAAGACCATGTACCCAAGTATGACCCCTAAGTAAACCAAAAACATGCACTTCTCTGGATTCAAACTAATACCAAATTCTCGACATTTGTCAAAACACAATAAAAATTTGGCAAGGTGCGTTTTGAAGTCACTAAATACATTGAAATCATCCAGAAACAATTTCATGAACACCCTGAGGTATGCACAAAATGCCATACTCACTACTTGCTACAATGGGAGAGAACCAAGTTGCCTCCTCCACTAGATCAATGAATCTTGCAATTAACAACTTGTCCAAATCTTACTTCACGACTATAACATAATTTGGATTCATCTGATACCATGTTTGATATGATATAGGTATATTGGTATCAAGCTCAATTCGGTGTTGTGCTAAGTGAGGTGGAATACCTCTTCAATCCTTGTATGTCCATATAAAGACATTTTTGTACTCTTTCAACAATTTTTCGTTGCATCTGGTATAAAAGGGTCCAAACCAACATTCAGTTTCACCACTTGCGGTTCATCATGAGTACCCAAATTTGGAGGGTGAATTTGGATTTCTTTTAATAGTTTCCACTTTGCTATCTTCATGTCTTGCACTTTGATCCAAGTTAATGTAATGTCGATTGAAATTTCTCGTAATGTGTGTGGAAAATCAAAAATTGGTTCATTAATATTGATTTTCATATCAATATTGTTTTTTTTACAAGTACCAATTTTGGGATTTATCTGATTTCTGCATCAATATTGATCTTTCCATTAGTATTGATTTTTGCATTAACCACCACCATGCCAAGATTTTCGATTATGGTAAAATAATGGTGCTAATTATAAACAAATTCAATTCAGCTGCCAATAACATGTCTTCCTCTTCATATGTGACTCCATTAACAAAATTGTAATAGAACAAGACTTCTAGGTGTTTGGTGTTGTTATCCAAATGCTTTGTTGTCATTATGGGGCAAATAGTGCCACTACTCTCAATGCTTATGAGGTTATTCCCCCAATCATGTGTAACCTTAGCATCTCATAGCCATGGACAACCTAATAGCATGGAGTAAATGTCATTTAGTACATTGTTTTTCATCATTGTGAATGTGATGACATACAGAATACCATGGATATGGATTTTCAGACCTTGGATTAACCATGTTGGTTTGGTTAAGGTCCGGTCTACCATCCTAAAGGTATAAGGTGCAAATTTCGGGATAAATACTTAATTTTTTTTCTCAAATCCTCAATGATAATGTTAATACCCAACCCCCATCCAACATCCTCCACTATGTTTTTCCCCACATGCATCGGAATTATTGCCATGTGAAGATCTATAATGATTAACCTTACATTAGAAGGTGGAGCTTGAGGATGGGTTGGTTGGCTATTGGGAAATACTCTAAAAACCATGTACAATTTTAAATTAAGGGCTAAATGCATGAATTGACCAAGGGTGAAAGTATGTTTATTACTTAGTAATTGTTGACCAATTTCCTAAAACACATCTTGTTTTTCGGTAATTGTTACATCATCAGCAAATCAATTTTGGTTTTTGGTGGTTTAGATGACTCCTACACTGGTGGTTGGCTCCTTGGGCTATTTCCATTATGGACTCTAATGCTTGCATTTGTTGGATGACTGATTTGTTAGAGGTCTTTTGCAATTGCTCCTCCTTTTCCCACTCTTTCACAATTTTGGTCTTATGGGGCTCCTTCTATTATAGCACCAATCTTGGGTTTTGGCTCCTTATTTCCACAACTATGACCATGTTAACATGGACTCAATCTTTTTTTGGTTTTACATGGAAGGCTTTGTCTTAAAACATCTCTTGTGCTACTAATTTATGTGGACAATCATAGATCTTGTGTTCCAACAAATTACATCTGAAGCAATGGTAGACCAAGGAACTTGATTTCGATTCCCCTATTTTCTATGGTTTCCACTTGTTCCTTTCCCTACCTAAGGAAAAAATTTGTTCATTAAAACTTATCTTTTGTCCTTCAATTTGTTATCTAGATTCTCTGGGTTCCAATGACAACACTCCTTCAGATGCTTTAGTTTATGACAAAAATTCCACATCTTTTCGATTTAAATGTTGTATGGTGTTTTCAGTGGTTTTAACAATTTTTGGTACTTCTTTGTATTTGCCATAATCTCCTCACAGGTGACCGTATATTTTTTGTGTTCAAATAAGGTATCTCTTTTCATTCCTGCAATTGTGATTCGTAAGTAAGGGACGAACCCAACTCAGAAAAAGGTTGTCAACAAGTTGTCATTTACTTTATGTGAAGATAGTTAGCAAGTTTGAAGATTCATTCATAGTAAACCTCAACCTTTTTATTGTTGCCCTGCTTAATGACTCTAAGAGCCATGTAAACATGTTCATCATTTTGAACGGTGTGATATCACTAAAAGAAAAACCCCATTAAAAATAGTCGTAAAAGACACTTTTAGTCACCTAAGACAAGTGGAAAAATGGGGTTTTTCTTCTAGTGGATAGTGTTTACATAATGCAGCTTCTAACTCTAGAAAAGTGCAACCCGGATGAAATTACATAAAATTTTTGCTCCACTCTGAAATTGCATCTCCTAATGTGAAACAAAAAAAATTCATTATGTCAGCATCCTACTTTTGGCCATTGGCTTGAATTGTTTTACAAAACACTCGAACATGAACATCTGGATTTGTCCCAACAGAATAAATTAGGTATGACAATGTTTTCCTTAATGAAGGAGCTATAGGGGTAGTGGGTGTTGGTGGTGGATACCATGGTGGGTGCCATGGGTTCCAAGGGGAACCTAGCCAGGGAGCACCAAAAGGCACACTTGCACCTCCAATTGGAAATCCACTTCCACCACCTCCTCTTGGAGGTTTTCCGCCACTTGGGGGTCCGCCTTTGACTAGAGGTCCACCAGCTCCTTTCGAAGGTCCATTCCCCCTTCCTAATGGTCCTCCACTCCCATGAAGAGGATTACCACTGCCTCTTGTAGGTATCCCAACCCCATAATTACTAAATCGTGATGGGGGGTTTCATGTGGATGGTTGGAAATAGGGCATTGAATTTTCAGTAGAAAACTCACCAATAGGAATAGTCACAAATGCTTGGATACCCTAACTTCCTCTAGATGTAACAATTATAGTAGACACCATATTTGAGAAAAGGTATGCTACAGGTCTAAATGGGTTGGAGAAAGTAAATGGAGGGTTTCTTGGGTAATAAGGATTAAGAATCATTGTCCACGGGTTGGAAATATTACCATTTCTTGCATAGGATGGTCCATAGTTCCTAAGGTAGGCTAATAAAATATTATTTCTAGTAGGATTCATTGTTAGATGTTGGTCGTTCAACATTTGAATGGCCAAGTAATTTAGGGCAACTATGAAACAAAGGTTACACTTAGATATTGCAGGAACTTAAGTCACTAGATTTTGGGAGCTAACTAAATTGGCAAGTTGGGTGGTACCGAAAATCAGTACTTGCTTGGATCTATAGGGGCAATTTCCAACTACATGCGTGGGACCTCTACAAAAAGTGTAGATTTGGCTAGTGGGTGTGGAATCAATAGTAAAAATAGGAATTACCAAATTTTCGAACATGAGTCATGTTCCCCGCAAAGATCCATCGTCGAAGAGTGGTCACTATTGTCAATTTTGGAAGCAACCTTTTCTAGAGATTCTGCCAAATCTTTGAATATTCTTTGAAGTTGAAAATTTTCAATTTCTAAGGCTCAAGTACTAGGTGCAACAGTTTCCTAGTACAAAAAAACATGATTTTTGATAGGGGTCCAAACATGGCCCTATGAAGGTTTTGTGTCCATAGTAACGACCAACTGCTCCATCAAATGAATTTCAATGTTAGTTTGTATTTCCAATTCTCCTCTTTCAATGTTGATTTCGACCTCATGTTGCTTTACCACATGCAAGGTAGCAAGGCGTTCCCAATCCATCATGTGAAACTATCCTCCCTAACCAACACAAAATACATTTCCACCTTCTCACTACAACATTTCATTCATTTGCTTCTTCATACTCATTATCAACACAATTGTTATTTTTTATAAACAAAAGTGGTTCACATGTACAATAAGGATTTATTATATATATTTTAGTTTTGAACAAAAGAATGAATTACACAAATAATGAAACTTTTGGAAGAAATAATACTTATTTTTCTAGTGAAAACAAATAACTTCTATTGAACCTTTCGACAAGAGGGCTATTGAACCCATGGTATGGTCACCAAATGTTAAACCCACTCAGTGAATTCTTGGGTGTTTTTGGGTATTTGATTGGAAATAAGTACAAACTTGAACACCTCAAATTTGCTAGTGTTTAGTGACAAATAATCATTTTAAAACATGTGGAAAATAGTTACACAAATAACCTACCACTTTCTCCTAAGGAAACAAATAGATAACAATAAAACAACTATGTAGCACCTCCAAAGTTGGCATTTAAAACAAGTGGGAAAGACAACTTCAACACACTTTGCAAAAAAAAACTTGAGAAAAAACAAAACTTATTTCATGCGAAGAACTTCAAAGTGCAAAAATACATTACAGTCATATCCAAAACAAAAATATAAAAAAAGACCCTTCGAGCTTTCCCAAGAAAAATCTTCTCATTCATAAAAAAATGATGGGGATCTTTTTTAAAAATGAATGTCCTTAGAAATCCTCATAAAGTCCAAGTTATCCAACCTTATCCTACAATTAGAATTTGGAATGGAAGTCAGTGGCAAAAATTAATTTTTCGGTCCTATTAATAAACAAGTTCTCAAAATCGGTAGTACAATAGTTCTAACCTAAAACCAATAGTAACGTAAAATCTGTTTATATTTCAAAATTGGTAAAGTTTGATTTTTGATACAACATTACAACTCTTCAAAACTAGCCTAGAAAACTTTCTAGCCTTAATACCCACATCAACTATTTTTCATTAAATACATTAATAACTTTTGACACCACAATGCACACACATGTCAAGGTTAAAATTAAATTCACAAATTCAAAAACACATGCATAGACATATACAAAATTAAATAATTTTGCATATGGTGAAGGAAAATTTCACATTGTTAAAAATTGAATGTACAACACTAATTGATTTGTTTGTTGTAACCATGTGATAGCAACTTGAACTAATTACTTCCTTGAATATGTAGGGAACTAATTATCATCACATGAAAATTAAAGTTACTTGATGCATATTCCCCTAGGCTATCAAATCCATCATTTTCCCCTCGATCCATTGGTGACATCAACAACTAAATTTATAACGATAATAATAAAACCTCTTGCAACATTAATTGGCTAAATTGAATCTTGAATAGAAACTTGAGTTTATAGACCAAATATTTATGGGTGCAAACTGGATAACATGAGCCACATCCGCCTTTTTGGGACTATTTTTTGGATTGCTTTATTCTTGAAATATTCCATAAAAGTTTTAGAAAAAATCTTTTAAACTCATGATAATTTTCTTTATAGTATTTTGATAAGGCTTGCATTGAAATTTTGTCAAAAATATGTCATTTAAAGAAAATTTAAGTTATTAAACATGTCCTTCTACTACTTAAAAACACTAATTATAATGTTTTATTAATGTTTTCCCATATTTTTTATTCATTTGATTAATTTCAAATTTATTCACAAGTTCCCATCATATATTATGAATGCTATCATATAAGTAAATCCTATAGTTTCAAAACAAAATTAAATCATATTTTCAATAATGTGAAACATCAAGCATTAGTTACACTTGTTGTGGTACGTGTTACCATGACTACACCTTCATCAACATTACCAACTTTAAACATATCAAATTCAATTAGGTCAATTTGAATGTTTTATGTTATTTGTCTTCCATAAGGATCCTTTTGTCGAACCATTTGCCAACCCCTTTCCCTTAAATCACAACTAGAAAAAAAAACTTGTTCTACATGTAGGGGGAAATAAAAAAAACACATTTAATTAATTTTTTACTTTACATTAAAAGTCCAAAAATGCCAACACGAAATTTACACCACTAAAACATTAGGCCATACACACACACAAACACAAACACACAACTTGATGGTACCCATGGAAGAAAAAGTTTGGAAAATCAAACAAACGCATCTTACATCAATCATACAAATTAAGCCTTATGACCACTAGGTTGTTAACAATGTCAAAAGGAGATTGGAAAGCTAACAAAATGAAATTTACATATCACATGAAAAAAATCCAATAAATTTACATTTCAAATTTAATCTTGAGCCTTGGTGCCCACCAAGTTATTAACCAAACCCTTAAAGTTCAAAGAAATTGCACAATTAACAAAATCCAAATTTCATAATAAATAAATAAATTTATTGAACAATTCATATACAAAGTGAACCTGGTGGCCATTAGGTTGTTGAACACAAAGAAATTCGTCAACAATCTATATACAAATTTGATGATAATAAACAAGCCATCACAAATGAAAATATATAGTTTTAAAGCATTTTTTTCAATTCTTAGACAACATTGGTCTCAACCTTAAGGATCAAATCAATTCCTCTTAGTATTAAAACTTTTGTGATTGTCCATCATAAAATATGCAATTACATTATTGTCAACCTGAAATAAAAATCATAATGGCCAACATCGTTTTCTCCTTTTTAGAACTGTAAACAAAAATTAGTATTGCAAATTGAAAACATTATAAAAAGATACAACATAAAAAATGGACATTATTGAAAATAAATGTAACATTTTTGAATACACACCTAAAGGGGGTTGCATATTACAAACATCACCATTGGGGTTCGAAAACAATAACAGGAACCACAACAAGTGTAACAAGTGTTTAATTTTAAAGATTTTTGGATTTTAAAAATGTATTATTGGATTATTCAAAAAAAATTGCACACATATGTTGTAAACATATCATAATAACACCTTAAGAAAAATTAAATGAAGTCGTGGATGATAAAGATTCCAACTTCCAAAAGGACTCATTAAATACTATAACTAGTGTTTTGAATGTTTAATCTATCATATTTTAGATGAAAAGACCAAAAATTGAATGAATATTGATGCACAAATTAGAATCAACATCCCTCATAAAATCAATGGTCATGATAGTTGTAATGTGAATGAACAAATGGGTCAGGTTTGCTTGAGTGTCCAACTTTTATATGTATTCCAATGCATTATGTATTACAAAATTCCATAATTGCTATTGATTATTTTGGGTGCTCATGTGAGGATTAGAATTCTATGAGCACTTATTATGGCAAGTACAAGCTTTTTGGAAAACTAACAAGGGGGGTTCCATGGTAAAAAAATTGGCCTACACATGTTTGACACATTAAATTGAAGGCTTCTAAATAATCTAGAAGGATTTTTTAAAAAAAAAAATCTTAATGATGAAATGTATTTGAATGGTCTCTTCTAATAGCTTCGAATGGGTACACCTAGTGGGGGTGGATAATGACTGTTGATAGGAGGTAATTAAATGATGTGGCCTCATGTGGAGATGGTAGGTGTTTCCAAACTAAAAATAGAAGGTTTTATTATTTATTTTGAGGGGTAGCAAGTAGCAAGGAAACATTAAAGACTAACCACATAACTTTCAAAACACATTTCAAGCATCACAAAAAGCTATGCAATTCATAAATATGGACATTTTTGAGCAGTTGGAATATGGCACCAATGGAGAGGGAACTTGAAGGTGAACTATTCATTGGCATGTGGCATTCCATGGTAGGCTAGACAAGCTATAGGTAGTGGTTAAATAGAAGTCAACTTGTAATTGCCAGTCACACACATTTTGCCCCATCCCTCTCCATAGTTAGGTTTGAAGCCATGTCACTTTTTAATGAACAATGATCTTTTGCACATGATTGCACACTAACACTTTGCCAAAATTTGCACACAATTTTGAACTTGGAATATGCTATTGTACCATGTATGGATTGTGAAGCAGGTATGGCGAATGAATGCATCAAGCTTGAGGATGGTAGTATCAAGAATTTTGATAGACCTGAGAGAGGTTTACCCTTGACAAAGGAATATTTTTGCGACATTCTTGGATTCTTCATAATTGTGATTAACTTTAGAAGCAACAAAGAGGATAATCAAAATGTTACCACCACTAAATGTAATGCAAAATGGGGTCCTCACAAGGGCAAAGACCCCTATAGATACCTACAAGGCTCCAATTTGGAAATGAAAGCACGCATCAAGTATTTGTGGCCCATAATGCACCAACGTCCAAAGGAGTTTATAGCAATTTCATTAGCTTTTGTAAAGGGGATTTCGGTAGAGTGCAAAGGTCTACTAGTGGTTTGGGTTGGTCATGCAACTTCAATTAATAAATTATAGATTGATCATCTTCATGCAAAACATGTTTTGCAACCTCTTGTGAAGGGACTACAATCTTCATTGTTAATGTCAACAATGTCAATTCAAGGTGAATGTAGTTCAACAAAGGTGTATAGAGAAATCAATGCACTAAAATAGGTTATAGGCACTCGTGCAAAGGCCAATTTTGAAGTAAAAGCCATGTGCATGCATGAGCTTAAATGGTGTAATCATACTAACATGTATTATTAACAATCATAACTATTGCTTAATTTGTTGAATTTTGGATTGTAAAAATATATATGAATTCTAGATAGAATAATTTTTTATAAAATTTTATTGTGAATATATTATGTAATATCATAAAAAATTGGAATCAATTTAATGGGTGAAAAATATGTAATTTACACTTTTAAAAACTTGTAATTATTGCTTAAAAAATAGTTTTGACATTAAAAACACAGTTTGAAAAAAATTTATGAAAAATTTAGGGATTTTTTTAATATACACCTTAGCATAATAGTATCAAGAAAACTTTGAAGATTTTTAATTTTTTTTAAGACATATTAAAAAATTCTAAGAATATTCTTCAAAAAAACAACAAAAAAAAATGGTTTAAGGGGGCACATGTGGTTCCTTATAGTGTGGTTGGACCTTAAAAAGCTAGTAGATTTAAAGTTTAGAGCTATTAATTTGGATAGCGTGGTAGTGAGTGAAAAGAAAACGATGGCCCAAGTAGACCTAATATATGCATAATCCAAGGTGCAAGTTGTGGAACATTAAGTTCAAATTTTTGAGGTTAGGTGTAGATTTTGATTTTGTCAATTCAACAAGTTGTTTCTCAACTAGACAAATTAATTTTGTCACAAACTTTTGTAGGTTGAATTAAATTGTTCACTTCTACTACAATGGTGATATTTTATCATATGTGGTCATGTTTGGGGAGGCCCTATGTTGAAAAAATGATGATTTTGGAGTCGAAATTGGCATTGCTAAAAAAAACCTAATAGAAATGAATGTTAGGCAAAGATGCACATAGTTATAGTTGAACAACTTGAAAATTCCACTCCGTCCACATTAAAGATTCCCATGGCATCCACCAAAAAGGATGCCATTGTAGCCACTGAAAAAATTAGAGAATGGGGTGATTGACAAATTTTAGAAGTTGTAGGTGAAGAAGAACACGGTGGAATCCTTGTGTGCTCAAATGCAAGCTGGGAGGGAAAAACTTGAAATTGTGCAAGTAACATTTAATGATATCAATGTTGTTACCATGAAAGTTAAAGAAAATATGACAACAAAGGCTATAGACAAAGTGAGGTTCACAAAGTACAACAAGATCCTTGCAAAAGGTACCTTGAAAGCCACTCGCATAACAAAACAAGTGCACTAGCCTTCCAGAGTATAAAGCTTGTTAGTTTGGATATGGAGCCTTGCATTGTTTGTGCTAATTAGTTCCCATACATGGACATTGAAACCACATCTTGTGGTCATTTACACCATCTTAATTACCTTTATGTGAATTTGCAAGATTCAGCACATTGTAATAAATGTGGGGAATTCTTACATCCACTTTGGTTCGACAGTAAATGTTGCGACCTTAACCTTGGGCTCACAACCAAGGCAAGGGTTTAGAAAGGTGTGGGCCAAGAGTGTAGTCTCGGAGTCACATTCACACTCCTGGGAGTGTAGGAAAATGTGAGGGAATGAGCCCACACACTCTCAAGTGGGCTCCCACTTTAGGAGTTGGAGTCTTGATGGATTTTCAAAAAAATTCAGAGAGCAATTTTAAGGGTCAAAACTCATTGGATTGAAGAGTTTCTTATACCATCAGAAACCTTTCAAGACATATTTATAACACAAGTTATGGCCAAAAGAAGGGCCGAGAGTCAAAGTGCTAATTTGACTCTCGATCATTAAAAGTCAGTAATCGCCTTGATTTACTTGTATGCAGGTGGCATGCCACATATCTTTGGAAAGCTCTCAACAAGGGCTATAATTTTCTTTAAAATTCACCTCAATCGAAGGTTTGCACAAAAAGTTATGGGCCTCCAAAGTGGTAAAAGTTCTAATTTTAGGAATTTCGGGACTTCTGGCTTGGGAGTCCCGGGACAAAATGACATTTGGGTGTAGCCCCCATGGCCAAGCACAAAGAATACTATAAGGGGGGAAGGTGGTGGCTTCCCCCCAATCTGAACTGTGGTGAATCTTATGAGTCCATGTATGCTTGTGGCTCATCCGTGCACCAAAAATGTTCCAACTATGCATTAACCAACTTGTTGTTTGGTTTGTGTAAATTTGTATGAATAATTGACCCGCTTGTCATTCATTATAGTCCTCATCCCAAAACTCCAACATGCCCTTTTTACCTTTAAAATGTTATGAGCTAAGGAGCGTATCCCAACTTCTTCTTCCATTGTTTTCACTTTTAGACTCGCATTTGAGTCTTTCAAAAAATGCGGGGTTGTGTTAGTAAAGGCATTAAATGCATGGAAAAGGAGGAATATGATAAACGAAAGTTGGTTTCGGGATTGGATGATGAAGTGGAGATTGGTTGGAACATCATTGATCATTGTAATCCATGTAGGTGAGCCCATTTGATTATGTTCAAATTCATTTGCTTTTATTTGTTTTATAAATTTCTTGTTTTCATGCGCATGTGATTCTTTTAGGTGTGTTGATTATGCAATTGATGTATCCATGTGTACTACTGTGTAGAATCCATGATCAATGTTGTATTTATTTAATCAAGGTGTAAACTCTGTAATATTGATTAGATATATAAGTTTACCCATTTAAAAGTGATGTGTCCAATCATGATCTTGTGATTTATTTGAACACATCAATCATCTGATGGCATTTCAATAACATTTTTTTCTCATACTAGGACAAGCATGATTTTTCATTTCATGATGTAGTTTAGTTCTAATCAAAAGTTGTCTAAATTGATGCCATTGAATAACCAATTGATAAAAAAAAGGGGGCAAATCATCTATTCAATCAAATCATGTAATTTTGACATATGTACTTTGTGGCAATTTCATTGGATTGAATCTTTTAACTGTTGTGCTCATTGATGTTCTTGTAATCTATTTGAAAACATATCTACCATGTGATCTAGCATTTTCTTCTCCTACTAGGACAAGGTAGATTTTGCATTTTATGATGTAGTTCGGCTTTGGTCAAAATTAGTGGAATTGATGCCACTAAGCAACCTATTCACAAAAAAAATTGGGTAAATCCATTTGGTCAATCATATCATAATTTTGACATATGTGTTTTTTGGCAATCTCATTGGATTGAGTCATTTCAATTATTGTCTTCATGAATGTTCTTGTGATCTATTTGATAACACATCTGCCATGTGATCTAACATCCAAATGGCATCTCCTTCTCCTACTAGGACAAATGTGTTTTTCATTTCATGTTGTAACAAAGTGGTCACAAGTGTCAAAATTGGTGGAATTGATACCATTGAATAATTAACAAATTATTTTTTTGCTAGATCCATTTGCTCAATCAAATCACAATTTTGACATATATGTATTTTTTGGGAATCTAATTGGATTAAGTCAATTCAATTGTTGTGGTCACTAATGCTCTTGTGATCTATTTAAGAAAACATTTGCCATGTGATTTAACATTTAAATGGCATTGCCCTCTCTTATTAAGACAAATATGTTTTACATTTCATCTTGTAACATAATGGTTAGAAGTGTTAAAATTGGTGGAATTGACACCATTGAATAATTGACAAATTATTTTTTGGGTAGATCATCTATTCAATCATATCACAATTTTGACATATATGTACTTTTTGGTAGTTTAATTGGATTAAATCATTTCAATTATTGTGGTCACATCTAATGTTTTTGTGATATATTCGAAAACACATCTACCATGTGATTTGGCATTTAAATAACATTACCTTCTTTTCACTACTACAAAATGGAATGTAATTCACTAATTTAAATCACTATGGGACCTTAAAAGTGAAATAATTTCACTACACTATAATGATTTCACCCTAGTTAAAGTTATTTCACTACAATATCATTATGTAAACATCGTTTTTCATTACTAGTTAACATAATTCACTAATATAAATTATTGTGGTAAATAACTTTATTTGTATGTTATTTTAAATACCTTATATATGTTGTTTTATGATATATCTTATATTATTTTAGGCTACCTTACTTATTATAATTTACACCCTATGCTATTATAAGTTATTATAGGCTATTATAAATTATTACACCTTAAACTATTATACATTATTCTACCTTAAAATAATTCTAATTAGCTTATTATAGGTTTTTAAGTTATTTAAAATAAATTATTCAACTAACCTTAGGCTATACCTAAGGTTATTTTATTTTAAGTTAATATATGTTATTTCAAGTTATAGATTAAGTTATTCAAGATCATTTTATTTTATGTTATTATAAATTATTTTATCCTAAGTATAATAACTTAAAATAATTTAAAATATAATATAATGACCTAAGGTAAAATATCCAATAATAGCCCATGAAAA
>Ga0116231_10006313_pt1 | contig 22737 bp, 14 predicted proteins | sample S1TSphgellanicum_2_FD_89695 | JGI IMG/M metagenome (GOLD analysis project Ga0116231, IMG submission 89695) | Host-associated microbial communities from peat moss isolated from Minnesota, USA - S1T2_Fd - Sphagnum magellanicum MG | ecosystem: Host-associated > Plants > Peat moss > Unclassified...
CCCCCTCCCCCCCTTCTCTCCCCGTTTTTTTTTTTTTTTTTTTTTTCAAATTTTTTTTTTAGCCTTCTCGGGGTTGTTCTGCGGTTGGTTGTTTACGGTCAGTCTATTCTCCCCGCTTTTTCGTGCTGGATCGTCCGTATTACTATCTCAGGAGAACACGTAGCAGAACGAAACAGCTTGTCTGAAGAACGTGTTACTGGGCAAGAAATCCTTGACCTGAGATCGCTGTTCAGGAAATGCACGCGAATTGAGATTCATCTGCTCACGCCGGCCGGTCTTCAGGTAAGCGAAGACAGAGAGGGAGAGGTTTAAACGACTTTCGAGGGCAGGCAGGCAGGCAGATGGGTGTCCTTAGGATAGGGTTTTGTGGTCATTTGCAATTGCTATTTTTTTTTTTTTTTTTTTTTTGGCAAGACTTTCAGACCTTAAATTCCTGGACATCTTTCAGGCCTTGAAAAACAGATGATATGTTAATCTTTGTTGGTCTCATGTTCTGACATTCAGTGTATGGGTGGACTGGCAGCCTATGCTTGATGTTCCAATTTATGGCCGCATTGCCACCCTTGAGCTATTCCGACCGCCAGTGAGCTCTTACACCTTGTTTTTTTCCTTAGGAAAGACTCAGAGGAAAAAGACTTGAAGGGTTTTGCATAATTCCCCGGGGCATTATACAGTAATAGAGGGCATTGCTAAACATCTCCCTGACAGCCCTTTCAGTATATAATTCTCCTTGCATATATCATCATCAGCTTGACTCCTTTTGTGGCAGCATTGATTTGATGAGGAATACTGCTAGATATTAGATCCAGATTTCAGTTTTATTTCTGGCCTATGAGTTCGGTCTCCTGTGAGCTATTCATGTCTCATAGGAGGAGGAAGAGACAAAAGTTTCTTCTCTGTACTTTTTGCTGACACAGCAACAAAATTTATGATGTGGGGAAGAGCAGGGGGAGTCGCAGGATGTGCTGTTCCTGTCTTTGGAGAGATACAAGTTTTGTGTCCTTCAATGGGATGCAGAAACAAGCTCACTGGTGACACGGTAATCTTTTGCTTCTCTTGATAGAGTACTGCTTGTCTCTGGGAAGGGAATGAATGGAAACTTGGAGTTTCTAACCTGTGTTGGTGGATTTTGATTTGCAGAGCAATGGGAGATGTATCTGATAAGATTGGTCGACCGACAGATAATGGACAGGTATGCATAGTAAATACCACTACAGATGGAGATATCATTTGATAGGACTACATTTTACATTATTCTAGCAGATTGCAAATGGTTGGATGGGTAAGACTTGTACACTAAGATATTGCTCAAGATCAAGCCTCTTTCATTTTACTCTGAATTGAATGCCTTGTCATCCAGCATTCAAGGACATGAATAAGTTCTAGAGAAAAAGTTGTCAAGTTAGGGTCTAGGGTGCTGTCACTCAAAACTAGCATCAGGAGAAGCTATTTATAGAACATCTGAAGATAGGTTTGAGAAATCAGGTGTTGCTTCTCATAGCCAAGTGGATTGAGTAATTTCTTCTTTCTTCTCAGATTGGCATTATAGATCCAGATTGCCGGCTTATAGGCCTCCATCTTTATGATGGCCTTTTCAAGGTATGTGTTCTTATTCATTCCCAACTTCTTGAGATTTTCTTTATTTTGGCTTCAGTGAAACATACCTTAAATTATTCTTCACTGGCTTTCAGCCTGCTGCTATTATATCGGGGTGGAAAACTTGGAAGTATGTGCTGATAAATACAAGGTATTATATGGTTATTCTGAGTTGTGGCGACATGAGTAGCTCACTTTGAAGAGTTCTTTCAGTAAGGTAACACTTTTGAAGGAATAGTTACTCTGATGATGGTCAATGGAGAGCAAATGTTTACTTCCATGTTAACCCACAATGTTGAGCTCTCCTTCAGGTGATTCCAATTGATAGTAAAGGCCAGCTCAAGGAGGCTTTTAATATCAGGTAAATGTCTCTCAACTGTCTGTGCCTTGGAGCTATATTTTTCAATCTATAAATAGTGGGGAGGGTACTGAGTGTACAACTGACCTCCTCACTCATCTAATTCTCGTTGATGGTATATTTCCTGTGGGAAAGGTAGAGGGTTTCAACTTATGTTTCCAATTTGTTGTGAGATCTGAAACCTCTAGAGCCTTATTATCATGTCATCTCTCAATTGTATTCAGGTTGACTTAATCCAAAGTATGGAGAAGTTCTCAGTACTTATCAAAATATATTTTGTCTCCAATTGTACACCCATTTTTCTAGGTTGTGCAAACTTGGCCAAGTTCCTCTGTGACAGGACTGCTTCTTTGCAGGCTAGAGGAACTGCAGGTTCTGGACATCAAATTTCTGTATGGCTGTTCCAAACCTACCATTGCAGTTCTCTACCAGGTTTGCCTGTTTTTCTGCAGCTTTCATTTCTTTTTGTGATGAATATTCATTTTTTTCAGCTGTCTCTTAATTGGATTATCCAGTTTCAAATGCATCAGAACTGTGGTCTGTTTGGTATTTGTGGTAATCTAATCCAAAGTTTAGGCTTCTGCTCCATAAACACTTGATTCAGCTGAGCTCAGGGGATTCAGATATTCAATATTTGTCTGTGGCAAGGCTACACCAAGCTGAGTCTTGTGAAGTCTTATGAGCTCTGCATTTCCATATATTTCATGGCCTTTCTCATAGAGGTATGCCTGCTGGATTGGACCAGGATAACAAGGATGCACGGCATGTGAAGACCTATGAGGTGCAGCTGAAGGAAAAAGACTTTGGAGAGGGACCATGGTTGCAAAACAATCTGGACAATGGTGCAGGCCTTTTGATTCCTGTTCCACTTCCACTTGGTGGGGCCATTATTATTGGGGAGCAAACTATTGTCTACTACAATGGTTCTGTATTCAAAGCTATCCCTATCCGGCCGGTACAAAGTTCTTTTTCTAGCTCTTTATTCCCAAGTTCTTATAATCTCTTTGCTTGCAGCAGATAAGACATGTATCCTTTCTATGACTTTTTGATGTGACCCTAGAAGCTTTTGATGCTGTTGTTTGCAGTGGGATTTATGTATTCGGTACAAATCTGGGATCCACGAATCTATTGATCAATGCATAAGATGTGCAATCAGTTCTGGTTTGTTGTTGTATGTCTCAACATTTGATCATAGACTAATTCACTGCAACTCATAAAGCATATTCCAACTGAACCAATATATGGCCACAAACACATTTGACGGTTAACTAGCAGTAAACTTTGAGTACATTTGTCATGTGTTTTTTTTGTGGCATGTTCTATTGGGTGGGGTTTACAGTCAATTACAAAGGCTTATGGGAGGGTGGATGCGGATGGATCTCGGTACCTGCTAAGTGACCATAACGGCATGTTGTATCTTCTTGTCATCACTCATGATAAGGAGCAGTAAGGATGTTACAATCTCTGCCCTATTTAGTTTTTATGTTTCCATTGTGGTTGTTCAGCAATAGAGGCCCATTGCAGGCATTTGGTAGCATCTGCATCATCTTACCTGAGAAAATGTGGGTTTTCTGTGCAGAGTCTTGGGTTTAAAAGTGGAGGCTCTTGGGGAGACATCAGCAGCTTCATCACTGTCTTATCTTGACAATGGGGTTGTTTACATTGGCTCCAGCTATGGTGATTCTCAGGTTCATTATGCTCACACCTGAAAAGCTCTATCATTGCACTGGAACAGTATAAATCTTTTTAATCTCACAAACTGAATCCAGAGATATGTTTTGAGTTTGGAAGCCTGGATATAAGTGTAAGAACAGTGTTCTTCAGCATTAGTTAATGTGAATGAGAGGTTCTTGAAATTTGACTAAAATTGTGGAGGTTTGTGGCTTGTCTTGTATGTCTCAGGAGTGGTTTCCAAGTCTTTAATAAGTGGCAGCATGAAAGTAGTGTCATTCTCTCATTTTTCAGACTGCTCCTTTTCAATTCTTCTGACTGTGTCATTGATTATCTCACATTTTGTGTATGACTGTGCAGCTCATCAAGCTGAACTCTCAGGCTGATGCCAAGGGCTCATATGTGGAGGTCTTAGAAAGCTTTGTGAACTTGGGGCCCATTGTGGATTTGTGTGTTGTTGATCTAGAGCGTCAAGGCCAAGGTCAAGTAGTAACTTGCTCTGGTGCTTTCAAGGATGGCTCACTTCGCATCATTCGAAATGGCATTGGCATCAATGAGCAGGTTGTTACCTTTTCTCTCCCCTACTGCACAGTATTGTGCTCACTGATAACTCTCTGCTCTTAGTGTCTTAAAAAGGTGCTGGAGTGAGAAAAGTCTCCTGTCGGCATTTTGTTAAATTGATGATGTGGCACACATGGGAATAATCCTGAAAGTGTAATTTCATTCTTCCACATTGATTGTGCTCAAGCTGTTTCCAGGGTGGAATTTGCAGGCATCAGCAGAGCTACAAGGAATCAAAGGCATATGGTCACTGCGAGCATTATCAACTGACAAATTTGACACATTTCTGGTTGTCAGCTTCATTAGTGAGACACGCTTTCTGGCTATGAACACTGATGATGAGCTTGAAGAGACTGAGATTGATGGTTTTGACTCCGATGCACAGACACTGTTTTGTCATAATGCCATTCATGATCAACTTGTACAGGTCAGAGTGATAGCTTTTTAGTTCCCCTTCTGGAACTTCACAAACACCCAACAACTTTATTGGCAGTACTATGCAGGGAATGAGGTTGTTCACTTTTCAAATGACCATGGCTGTGTTGCAGAAGGAAGTTGTGCTTGTAGCACTACATACTCATGCTTTTTTGTGTTAGATTAGGTCCAATTCAGATGGCCTTTTGGTATTTAATTGCCTGAGAATGGAGATTCTTTTGCTTAGGTCACAGCAAGTGCACTTCTATTGGTGGATGCAAAAACACGGAGGCAGTTGACTGAGTGGAAAGCACCCTTGGCGATTTCTATCAATGTTGCTACTGCCAATGCCTCCCAGGTATCATCCATTGTACTGATGCACTCCATCAAAGGAGCTCTGCACTACCAGTGGGTGCCCTGGAAAATCTGTGGCCCTGTTATCCTCTTCTCCACTTGTCTGCATGAGAGGATTGTGGTTTGTGAGGAGCAGATTCTTGTAATGTTGGGATGCAAGATGTGAGAACAGTTGTGATTCCTTATTCATGTCTCATTGTCCTGTCGTTGTGAACAGGTCCTGCTAGCAACTGGAGGTGGGAATTTGGTCTACATTGAAATAGGACAAGGCACTTTGACAGAGGTCAAACATGTTCAATTGGAGTATGAAATTTCCTGTTTGGACATCAATCCAGTTGGGGATAACCCTGAGTGGACCAATTTGGTAGCAGTTGGTATGTGGACAGACATCAGTGTCCGCATATTTGCCCTTCCATCCCTCACATTACTCACCAAGGAGAGCCTTGGTGGAGAAGTTATTCCGCGGTCAGTTCTGTTCTGCTCATTTGAGGGGGTAAGTCCCAGTTCATTATCTATATATACAGTAGCTATAGTTGTGGCTTAGCTAGGGTGGACACACCAAATCCATCTGAACTCCGAAGTAAAAGTACCCTGAGTTGAAAATATTGTTGGGATAGGTGGTTTCTTAGTTAGCAAATCCTCATAAGAGTCCACCTTTGAAAGAATGCAGGACCCTCAACAGCTACAGGGGAAGAGCTTCAAAGTTGCAGTTGCTCTTGGGAACTTTGATTCAATTTTCTTCTTTACAGTAGCTCCTGCACTTTTTGGTTGAAAGTGGATTTGTATACAGTAGGAGAGTACAGCTGAGGTTTTTATCCAGCTCTTATGTTCAATAGGTGTGTTCCAAGCACTCTGGCATCACCACACAATATCTCTTCTTGGTATGTGCTGGAACAGCAATTGACTCATCAGAAGGAAAGGGGAGGATGTGGTTTTGACATTGGAAGCCAGCAGTCGATAGAGAAGTTCTTGTACTGACCATTTTCATCAGAGAAGTCCAATTAGTGTGATGGCTGTTTGCAATGTGTGGCAGATTGCATACTTGCTCTGTGCTCTAGGAGATGGACATCTCTTCAATTTCATGCTGAATCCCAGCACTGGAGAGTTGTCAGACCGTAAAAAGATATCTCTGGGTACTCAACCTATTGCACTTCGTACTTTCCGGTCGAAGAATGCCACACATGTCTTTGCAGCCTCTGATCGACCCACAGTGATCTACAGCAACAATAAAAAGCTTCTATATAGTAATGTGAACCTTAAAGAGGTCAATCACATGTGCCCTTTCAATTCTGCATCATTTCCAGATAGGTTGGTTTTCAACACTCATCTGTACATTCCCTGCCACTTGCATTTTGTTCTTCTTTGCATCAGATGGTATAGTATATTCATCCTTTTCTTAGAGTGGATCCTTTGTCCTGGTCAAAGTAGGTGTGATCTTTAAAAATTGCTGAAAGCTAAAAGAGATGGAGGAAGAAGGTATGGGTGAGGGTTTGTATGTCCTGAGAAACACATCTTCTGTGTATTTTGTTCAGCTTGGCAATTGGTAAGGAAGGAGAGCTCACAATTGGAACAATTGATGACATTCAGAAGCTCCATATCCGTACAGTGCCTCTTGGTGAGCATCCATGCCGGATCAGCCACCAAGAACATTCTCGTACATTTGCAATCTGCTCTGCCAAATACTCTCCTTCAGGCTCAAATGGGGAAGATATGGAAACCCACTATGTACGCTTAATTGACGACCAGACATTTGAAATCATTTCATCATTTGCGCTGGATCCCTATGAAAATGGGTGTTCTATTATCACTTGCTCATTTACGGATGATTTCAATGCATACTATTGTGTTGGGACTGCATATGCTCTACCAGAGGAAAGTGAGCCCAGCAAGGTCTGCTTTATATCTTATTTCTCTTTTTTGTGTGAATATTGTTGTCAATATTGCTTTTCATCTGTATGCAAATTTACTGTATATGTTCATCATTGTCCTACAGATATTTCTGAATCATGTTCTTTTGATTGTGCTCACAGTGATGTGTCTTGTGCAATAAAGTCTTCATCTGCCATTGCTTTATTTCTTTTGGCTTCATTTCAGCCCTAAAAATGTTTGATGTGAGTTGGTGAACTAAGTGCTCAAATTTGCACAGGGGAGAATACTTGTGTTCATTGTTGAAGATGGCAAGCTGCAGCTGGTGACAGAGAAAGAGGCCAAAGGAGCTGTGTATAACCTTAATGCATTCAATGGAAAGCTGCTGGCAGGGATAAATCAGAAGATACAGTTGTACAAGTGGACACTCCGGGAAGATGGTGCCCGGGAGTTGCAGTATGAATCATCTCATCATGGTCATATCTTGGCTCTCTATGTACAGTCACGTGGTGATTTCATTGTTGTGGGAGACCTGATGAAGTCCATCTCTCTCCTCATCTACAAGGTTGAGTTCTTTTCATGCCTTTGCAGACCCACCTTCATACCATACCTCCTAAAGTGTCCAGCACTTGGGTGCCTGAAGATATATTTTGTAACAAAGCTGGATTTGGCATTGCATCTCTGCAATTTTGACAATTTGTAGAATGACTCCATTGATACACAATGGTATTGGCTAAGAGGTTGGGATTCTATTCCGTCTTGGTCAACACACACAAAATTGGCACTATAATTTAGATGTAGTTTCAACAGAACCTGATAATGGTCATGGTTTTACGTAGGAGTTTTTGAAAGGGTCATGGGCAGTTTGTCTGCTATCTTCTGGTAGATATAAGCATTTTCAAAATTCTCACCTTCTGTTATTTGCAAGATTTCTATTCAACCTTGGTGTCATGAAAGCTAATCCTGCCTTGTTAGCCTTTGTAAGTGAAGAACTGGGAGGGACACTAGAAGTTATGCTCATAGTGTTTAGTGGGTTAGTCTTGGTTGTGCTGGAACAGACAGGATGGTTACCTTCAAATGTCATTGTTGAGCTTTCTTTTCAATCTCATAGATATTGTTTCCAGTAGCTTTGACAGATTATTCTGCATCCAAGTAGTCACAAGTGTTTTGCTTGAAGGATGTGTTCAGGGCACAGGAGGCCCCATCCACTAACTCCCTATGTAGGCCTCTCTATGTCTTAGGCTTAGGTGTGTGCTTGTACAGTGACAAGCTCAAATGGAATGAAGCTTACCCTCACAAGCTTGTTGCAGCTTGAGCAAGGATGCTGCTGACTATTCTGATTAGCGCTGTCTCTTGACTGCTAGCCAACATCACAACAGGGTCTTCCTGTTGATTCAGGAAATGTGACAGAAAATCAGGACACAGATGTTTGTATAGTGGTTTCACCAAATTTCTGGCTTGATTTTTGTTCTTATCTACACCCCACCATCATGCACCAATGAAGTCAGTGGGAACTCATGCCAGGTCCTCACTGCTGTTCATGATGAGGGTGATCGTCTGACACTTTGTGAGTAACACTCATAAGGTTTTAATTGCACTGATTCTTATGTGTTAGTTCTGAAACTGACAGAAGAACTACCTTCAAGGTGTTGTTGTGGAGTTTTCTCAGCAATCTCATAGATATGTAAGTGAACAACTGGGAGGGTTCCAAACAAGAAATTAGTGAAGTTCTGACAGAGGAAGTTGGTTCAATCTTGCAGCCTGAGGAGGGTGCAATGGAGGAGCGTGCACGTGACTACAATGCAAATTGGATGACAGCAGTTGAAATCCTGGATGATGACACATACCTAGGAGCAGAAAATAGTTTCAACCTTTTCACAGTGAGAAAGAACAGTGATGCTGCAACAGATGAGGAGAGGGGTCGCCTTGAAGTTGTGGGAGAATATCATCTTGGGGAATTTGTGAATCGCTTTCGACATGGTTCATTGGTGATGCGGCTGCCAGACAGTGAGGCCAGCCAAATTCCAACTGTGATTTTTGGAACTGTGAATGGAGTGATTGGTGTAGTTGCCTCTCTTCCACAAGAGCAGTTCCTCTTCTTGCACAAACTGCAGCAATGTTTGGTGAAGGTCATAAAGGGGGTTGGGGGCTTGAGTCATGAGCAATGGCGTTCTTTTTGTAATGAGAGGAAAACTGTTGATGCCCGCAATTTCCTGGATGGAGATTTGATTGAATCTTTCCTAGATTTGAGTAGAAACCGTATGGAGGACATAGCCATTTCATTGGATGTCCCCGTGGAAGAACTTTGCAAGCGGGTGGAGGAGCTGACAAGGTTACATTGATCACATACTGTAGAGCCTCTAGAGTCTTGTTTACTCCATAGTGGACTGTTGCGGCATACCTTGATAGTTTTGCCACTTATCTTGGGCCTAGCCTTGCTTAGCTTTGAACCCAAGACAAGGCGAGCCCTTTCTGATATTTGACTTGGACTTAAAACTGGAAAATTTGGATTACATTCCTGCCACAACTGTGACAAAAGCTTTTAAAGGATTTGCCGTTAAGTTGTCTAGTATCCAACTTTCTCGATAGTTAAGGCTACAGGATTCACCCATCTGAGGATGATCGGTCTCCTCTGTTTGAGGCTCCTTTGCTCTCAATTTTGGAGTTAACATGGATGGTTCTATTGCAAGCTCCACCCTTGCTGTGCTACACACTGGTTGAGGAAGGAGAACTGCAGCAGGCTGGAATCTGCTTTTCCAAGAAAGGATCTTCAACCCCACTCTTTGGAAACAATCTCTTAACCTTGGTATTTGCACCATGCTTTTCACCTTCTTTTTTTTTGTCGTTCCTTTTTGGTACCATACTTTGTGAAATAACTGGGCATTTCTAATTTCTGTTTGACTTGCTTATGTTGAAGCTGGGTGACATTAATGTTCATTATCATGAGATGTCTCGAGTGCCATACATTTGCTGCTACTTTGTGCAGCAAGATATTTCCCTAATGCACAAGTAAGCATATATTGTGCAGGTTGAATTGTGGTCACATCAAGGTGGATATGCCAAAAGAACTTTGAAGCTCAGCCCTGCACATTTTGAAGGAAATATAAAGCTATCTTTGTTTTCTATATATCTCTCACAGGTTTCAAACATGTTGAATCCTTTTTGTTTCATATGATTTCCATGTCATGCCATGAATGGACTTGTTTCTCACAAATTTCTATGTCATGCCAGGAATGCACAAGGGCGGCAATGGTTATAACAATCACAATTTGTGTAAACTTTTCTCTTGTCAATTTTATGCTTTCACTTTCATTTTGATTGGTTTTTGTTTTCTTTTTTTTCTGCAAAATTGTGCTTTGCAAACAACAATCAAACAAATAAGTAGGGAACACAAAGCAACTTCATTCATGGACATTTAGCCCACATTGCCTGCCCTTGAAACCCAAAACACCGCTCTGCTCTCTAATGAATCTAAATTATGAAATTAATGGTCATTGTGATGTAAGGCCCCTTAACATATGTATTTTACATAACTTAATCACCAATCCATTTTCCTATGAACTAAGGGTTGCTCCTTTTTTTCTCTTTTTTTTTTCACCATTCAATTTTGTGGTTTTGAAAGTTTGGGGAAAAAAATCATTTTTTCAGCAATTTTTTAGAGTTTGAAATTTATAAATAAAACTTTCTAAATTTTTGGGTCACTAGAATGTGAAAATTTGCCCCCAAAAATAAGATGATGCCTTGAAAATATAAGGAATTTTTTAATAAAAATCCTTTTAGCATATTACTATAACATTTTCAAACATTTAATCATTATGCAATAAAAGGAATGAATAGCAAAGGAATGTGCCAAATTTCATAGATAAATATAATGGATAAAATTTTTGTGGTTAGTTCAAAATTAATATTGATAAGTTAGTTGCATAAAATATGGCCCCCAAGAACTGCCAAATGTGATTACTTGGAAAAATAGCACATGGTATGAAATTTGAAATGATGAATTGATTTTTAAACATTTGTACAAGGGAGCTCTAAACAACGATTTTTGGCCTTGCCTACTAAGGCAAAGATATTATGTTTAAATTCATTATAAAGTATAATAGTTTCAGGGATTTTGGCCTTTGGGTAATAATAGGTTTTTTTTATTATGAGGATTTTTGAAAGATGATAATTTTGGCTTGTGTTGAAACTTGAAATTAATTATAGAATTATAATATCTCAAAAGATTTTGGTTTTTTTTAGAGGCTTTTTTGAAGATTATATATTTGCATGGTGAAATATTCGAGTTTTCATAATTCTTCTTTTGCCTTAATATACATTTTAATGTGAATGGCAAGGCCACAATGTCACAACCCTAACATTGGGTTCACAACTAAATGTGAAGTGCAAGGGCCCATGAGGTCAAAATAATGTGTTTAAGGATGAAACACACCCTCACAAATGGGGGAGGATGCAAGGGATAGAACCTAATGATTCCCAAATGTACTCCCACTTTTGGAGTTGCATTTGTGCAAGAGTCGTAAATGTTTAGAACCTTTGTTGGAAAGGCAAACAAGCATCAAATTGGGCCTCCAAGACACCATTAAAAAGGTCTTGAAGTGTAGATGTTTAAAGTGTCATTGTATTATTCATTTAAATTTGATTTGTATGAATTATGATCAAAAGAAGGGGTAGGAGTCAAATTGGGAATTTGACTCCTAACCATAAACATATCTCAAATGAACTCTTATTGGGGCATGCTATACACTATTGGAAAGATCTTTTTGAAAGTTACAAGATATTATTTTTGCATTTTTCCAAAAATATTTGATTTGAAAAAAATATGAACATCCAAAATTCTAGGATAGCAAAAATCCCAGTTTTGGGATTCCTATTTAGGAGTTTTGAAAAAAAAATGATATTTGGATGTAGTCCCAACGGAAAGGCATAGAGTATACTATAGGGAAAGGAATGGTGCCTCCTCCCAAAGTTTGCGACTTGTGTAAATCTTATGGTTAAGGTTGTCCTTATTAAGTCCATCACACCACTTCCATTCAATTTGCTTCAATTGCCCTTTTTTTTATGTTGTGCAAATTGATCTCATCTTGAACTCTTAATTGTGAATTCGTTTTAATCCCAACCCGAAGCTCCAACATGCCCTTTTACCCCTGAAATGTTGCAAAATTAATGAATGTGCCTCAACTTTCTTCTTTTTCTATTGTTTCATTCTAAGACCCACACTTGGGTTTTTTAAGGAGTTTGGGGGGGTGTCAACAATGGGACACACCTCTTATTGTATTATCAAAAAATTCCATTGTTGGGTAGTTATCAAAAAGAAGCACAGACCTATAGTTACAAAGGTGGTTTTTAACGTTCATTACCATGGATATCAAAACAAATCAAAGAATTGGTTCCAATATAGGTATTAACCATAGTTTTCCCAAATTTTTAATTTTTTTGAAAGAAATTAAATAACCGGCTTTTATAAATTTCAATTATTTCATGGAATCCATTTGTGTGTTCTTTGAAGTTTTTTATATAACTGGAACTTGTGGTTCTTTCAATCTGATTATTTGTCCAAATTGGAGCTAGTGGTTCTTTGGTTTTCAAATATTGATGATATGATTAGAATTAACAGTTATTGAAAAAATTAAATAGTTGTCCAACATTGGAATATTCACCAAATTTCAACCCAAAAAATACAATTTTGACGTCATACAAAGGAATTTTCAATGTTTTCCTGAATTCAAGGGTGGGTGAGAAATGTGTCCATTGCCCTTCTTTACAAATGCATGTTACCACATACATGGCACACATCGTCCTCTTCATTCATTTATGGCAAAATATATGGATATGGGACCTTTGTTTGATAGTGGACAAAAACCACACAATACAAACCTTCAACATTGTTTTGAATTTTTGGTGATGGGTCAATGATTGGTGATAAGTGCTTCAATATTAGGGCAGTAAACAAATGTTGAATACATGGGTATTAATTACATTGGTTGGTGACCCACTACATAAGATCACTTTCATCTTTGTCAAGTAAAATTAAGTTGTTACTTACAAGAATTCAAAATAACTACTATTAACAAAGGAAGCATGCTCTATTTTTTAGATTTTTATCACTTCTACTTGGAAAATGCTAATTGCTTGCATTTTGGTTTCACATGGAATTTTATCTCTTTTGGTATCCACTAAGAGTTTATTTCTTCTTCTTCTATTTTAATTGTCAATGTTTGTTAACGTTATTCATTAGGTCACTTGTGGTATAGGTTGAATTTGAAATCAATTCCAAGTTTTCAATCATCTTCCTTGTGTATATTCACTAACCAAATGGATCATATAAATTTCATTTGAACTATATTGGGAACATTATCTTCACCATGTTTTGGTATTCATCAATTTGTTGCCATGAAGATCGGTGATTGTTAATGGTTCATTTTATTTATACACATTTGTCAATAATGTAGAGATTCACGTTGAATGTTCTATTGCATACATACTTGTCAATATTCATTTTGATTTGTCATCAAAATTCATGTTTGTGTGTGTGTGTGTGTGATTCTTACTTGTGAATTATGGCAATTGAATAATTTGATAAGTTAACTACAAGCCAAGTGATTGCAACATGCCTCTTGTTCGTCAAACACGGAGATCAATTACGAGCAGAATGTTATGGATTGCCCTCAAATTCATCAATTCATTCATACTAGTATGCAATATCATCTCTTGAAAGCCATTTTCATATATATTTATTTGTTGAACAAATGTATAATTCTACAATTAAACATGTGTACCATTGTTATTTTCATTATTGTTTGTAAAAAATATTTCAAACTAAATGTATACACTCTTACGAAACTTTTGTAGTTTTGTTTTATTGTATGATCTTCATTACATGTTTCCATTTTGGGAATTGTGGACTTGTTTTTTTTTCATTTCAACTTTTCAGAAGCTTGAACTATTGAGATGAAGAATGTCACTTTCATGTTTCTTTTAAAGCCAATTCGATGTGACATTATTTATGTCTATAAGCCACAAGAATGATGTATGAGGTTGAAAATATGATCTTATATTGTATTTAGGTTGGTAAAATCAAACAAATGCAAATCTTTTGAATGATTCTCGATGTAGACATTTGTGTTATTGGTTTATAACTAAAAGAGAAAATTGTCATGGGTCCAATTCATTTAAGTTGTTGGCTTAAATGAAAAAGAATGTGCATTATGATTGCATTCAAATGCAATTTTTTTTTCTTATAAATGGGTATCATAATGCTTGGGTCACACCCTGTTGTGGTCGTGGTTGAAAACGAGTTTTCCTCATACATATTGCATTCTCACCTCAAATCTCAAACAATTTCAAATACAAAAGGATCAAGACTAGCCAAAATTAATATTGTCATTTTGCTGCAATTGTGTCTGTTATTATTGCTAATAATTTGATAAATAGTTGGGAAATTGGGTAGCAAAAACTCCCAAACAACCTTTTTACTATGTGAAATTTTTCATAAATTTTCAGTAACATGTTCCCTATTTTTCTTTAAATTATTTTTTTTCCAAATTCTAAAAAAAAAATTTGAAACTTGTTGCCACATTTATATTTGGATTTTAAATAGGGGACATTTTTTTGTACTATAATGTTACTGTAAAACCCCCATAGTTTACTATTTGATAATATGGGCATTGATGCATTGAAAAAAAAACAATATGGCTTTCGTTGAATTTTGGGAATCGAACCCATAACTTATAGGTACATTTTATGGAATTTAAATTAAAAACCTTTTCAATTACCAATATATTGCATTTTTTAAAACCAAAAAAATCAATTTATTGTAGATTAATAATTTTGTAGCCCATATTATTTAGTTATTTTGGCATTTAGTGTTAAACATGGGTGGCAACTACAAGAGTTAGGTCAACTTGGAACAATATAATGTGGACTTGTGAAATGGCATTTTATTAAAGTTAAAATTCAAATTCAAGCTCCCAAAAGAGTTATATGGGAGTACATTATGAAGCACACACACCATAAAGATAAAATCAAATTAAAATCAATTATCAAATTACATGGGATACGTTAGCTAACAAGATTAAAACTAACAACATATATAAATATATGAATGTGCCCAATTGCAAATTGGGGATATTTTATGAACTAAATTTGTATGCCAAAGTTGTTGGTGACACATGCATTAGTTCATGTTTTAATCGTAATTCAGCCAAAAAAATGTATATTAATTAAAGAAACTAGCATTTGGTGATATTGTACTCTTTTTAGAACATGGTTGTAAGCTATCATTAATTAACATGTCAAATTTTAATAAGAGAAGTTAGAATATGTATAATTTTCAATAACTTTGAAACTTTGGTTTAATACTAAGTTTCTGAAATTTGGGTTTAATATGGATGTTTTAATAGAAGGAATTCCATGACTAAGAGGTAGGAGGTTTTTGAAACCTATAACAAATTTGTAGTTATATGTGTTTCAAATCCAAAGTCTTTCACAATTTCAAGGAATTTTACCATCTAAGAGATGTCCAATTGAATCATATGAAGATCAACCCACCCAACATTCCTTGAAATTAACCAAGTGTTTGGTACTAGTCCATTATAATTGTCTCCGTCTTTGAAAATTTTGCTCGGTTAATTGAATTCCAAGGAAAAAAAAACATTTTTTGTTCAATGTTAAAATGTCCATTCATTGATTTTAAAAAATAAATCTTATCATTGACCATGATTCAACCTATAAAGGAAAGTGTCCTTTACTTGATATAAGAATATGCATTTGTAAATTAATAAACATTTCCATGTTTATCATTTTTTTCTATTGAATCTCCATGTTTCCATGCAAATTATGGTCCACATTAAAGAGACCAAAAAGACCAACTTATTATAAAATTTTGGTGATTTGGATATCATGTTTTAGAATTCCATGCAATTTCCAACTATGAAAAAAACAAATAGTTTAATTTGTCCAAGGTTACATGTTGACAAGTTTTGTACAAGTTTCCATTATAGAAATGGAATGCATCTTTTATATGCATCAATTTTGGTGAAAGCAATTTGGGAGTTTTCATTCATCAAATGAAAAACGTACACCTTATGAAATAAGGTTTTTTTCATTATCAAATTACCATTTTGTTTTTTGGCTTAAGTACATTGATACTAGATGGACGTTACTTTCCATAGGGAAGAGAATTTATTCACAAATAAACAATGGTTAACAATGTCATGTCTCATCAATGAGAAATGAGTTACAAAGTTTTCCTCTTGTAGGGCCACCAATCCTTCATTGAAGGTTGTTTGGGCAAATCTTAACATTCAAAGGAGCTTCAAAATGTTATAGTTCTTCAACTTCATTGTGATTAAATTGAATTGATGTCATTTTAGAATAGGGCATAAGAACCCTTGAAACTTTATAGTGATGTTGCACATAGTTGTGAATTCAATTCACAAATGGGTCATGTTAAAAGATACCTATTGGCAATTTACCAAAGGATAACAAATAAACTCGTTAATTCCAAGCTATGTGACCTAGGGTCCTCCAAGTCATCAATTACCCAAATGAATACTTAACAACCATTTTCTTGGGTAGTGGCGTGAACATGTCAAGATTTTGAATTGTGTTATATTGATGTTTCATTCACATATTCTACATCATTTATTTTGTTTCTATGTTGAAGCGAAAATTTGATCATATTCACTATGCAATTAATTGTTTTCAATATATGAGATTTTTTGGGCCATTTTCATGCATGGGTCAACAAATATTACACATGACCTACCACAAAATTGCTTGGATAAAATGCAAACATATCTTGTTATTTAGAAGTTCATTGTTATTGACATGATTGCATTTTTTTCCCAAATATATTTTAGAGGTAGACATAAATACAAGTCATAACATGACATATATTTGAAGGTGTACTTGGCATAGGGGTCAAGCAATGAGTACATGGCCCACATACCTTACCCATGTCCATTGGCATTTAACCAACAAGATTCATAAGCCTTTGGGTTTTTGGGGACACTAACCCCATTATAATTGCATTTGTAAATATTATGTGAACTTGGGAATATGATTTTTTATGAATTTTTGTTTGTAGCCAAAGTGGTGATCATCCATAGGAATATGGAGAAAAAGTGGGCATCATCCTTAGGAAGATTGAGGAAAATCCAGCTATTAACCAAATATGAAATATAAATTTTTAATCATTTAAAAATATTTTTGGTTACACATTGAAAACCACTTATTGGGATTTTGCTATTTTTAATATTTTCTTTGAACGTTTTGTGATTGAAAACCTCCAAATTTTTTTTTTCTATAATTTATGATTTTTTAATATCTTTATAAAAAAAATTCCATTAAAAGAATGGCTACTTATGAATTCTTTGACTACAAATGAAACATTGTCAAATGGCTTTTCAACTTATAAAACTACTTCCTCCATCATAAAGAGTTAAACTTTTAACTATTATAATATGGGCATCATGCATGTCCACTTAAGTTTTGACCCCAAAATATTCACATAATTTTTGGAAAATAGTTTACTAAATGATCCCTCTTATGATTAGATATTTTTCAACCTTTTTTTTACATAATATTAAAAATTGCTTGCTTTTGAAAAGTGGGATTTATTTGTTTGTTATTGAAAGGTCACACTATTATATCATTTGTAAAATTAATTTGAATATAATAAGCCAAATACGTATATATTAATTGTCAAATTTATGATTGTTTTGGATGTTTTCTCACATTCCCACTTCAATCTTTTGCAATTCCAGTTTGCTTAACATTGCATAAATATATCCAAGATAATGTTATTAAAAATTGAATGTAATAATAATAATATTATTAATTGATTTGTAGATATGTGGTGCTTTGACAATTGTGATGTCGTTTGCAATAAACCCCAAACCAAGTTTCTCCCCAGGATGGTAATTTTTTGTAACTTTTATATTTTAGAAACCCTTGAAAAAAGTTTAGTGGCAACCCACTATGTGTAATTTTTCTATTAAAAAAATCATTATTTTACATTTATTGCATTATAAATTTAAAGACAAAATAATGAGTTGAATTGGCAAAAGAAGAGGACACCAACACATACATTTATAATAATTGAATGGACAAAGATAAACAAGTAAAAATATTCAAATGTAGATAGGTTGAATGGGCCTTTGCCACACGAAGCCCCCCACAAGGCTAGTAGGTTCATTGAAAATTACAACATTTTAACATAAATGACAATCATTCTAAAGAATAATTTTGTTGTGAATTATAATAGCGTCATTAAATGTGCATCCAAAATTTGAAAGTTTCAAGTTTAATTAAAGGAAAATGGAATAACAATTAAACTACCCTTTGATACCATACTATTTGTGCATCAATAGTTTTGGTATTTATATTGTTTTTCTTATATTGCCTTAGTTTTAAAGAAGTTACTTTATTTCAAATAATTTAAGTGTTGCCAATAATGGATAAATCATTGAATCGAATTGGCAAAGGTTACTCATCATACTTGGGATAGAAACAATGGTTGCCGGGATAACTGGCATTGGTGGCACAAACCTACCTTGTTGTTATGTTAGTCACATTATTCTCATGAGCATTTCAATTTTTGGCATTGGAGTTTTTGCTCTAGCGGTAATTGGGGAGGTAATCACCCATGTTCATTGTTCATTAGATCATTGTCTTGCAACTTAGTGCATGGCTTTTTTAATGCTTCTATGAACCATTTAGTTACGTACTCATTTTCACGTGATATTTTCTTGGATCATGCACGACATTGAAAAATCAACTTGACTTTTTCATTCCAATAGAAATACTTGAAGGGTAATGAACTCACAACAAAATTTTGTGTTTACCATGGAATATGTTTATGTGTGAAACACAATATATGTAATTCATTCCAAAATGTTCATACATGAATCCAAATCAAGCTAAAAATGTAACTATTGTTCTTTAAGTCACTAGAAAAAAGGGAAACAAAAAATGTTCATAAATGTTTTGATAAGGTTTTTAATATTTTTAAACCAAATCAAAAGAAAACCTTTCCACTCTAATCTACGCAATGATTGATTTTTTTGTGTTTGAAAAGAAATCCAATATTTACACATGTGATTGTGCATGTGGATTTCACAAATAGAGGTCAAATGTTTTGGCAAGTTTTAAAGAGACACGATTCACATTAGATGTTGTAAGTTTTTTGCCCTATTTCTTCAAGTCTTGCATCTTAGTTCATTATCCTTAGATTTATAATATATATCAATTTTGTTATCACAATTGAGTCCATTCCAAATAATGTCATAAAACTTTTGTAAAATTATTTGGATACATATTGCAAGAATGACTATTTGTCTTTTGCTTTCATGTTTTATTCAGGTTGACAAATTTTTGTCACAAGTGTGTTGGGCATATTTATTTCTATGTGGTGTAGAGGTTGGACATCCATTCCATACTAATTCCCAAAATATTCACAAAATGTGGAACTTGGTTTTCAAAGTTTATTCCATTTGGATTGGGTTTTTGTTAATGATTCAATTCTTGCATTTTGACTTGTGAACATGAAATCACTCTAAAATTAAAATATGGGTATTGACATCTATTTTATTGTAAGAAAATTAAATGAATGCTTTTGTAGGTATGTGGTTTGGTAGGCCGATGTTTATTTCAACGTTTGTCACTTGGTGACTTTCAGGTAAATCCTTTCTACCATTAAAAAAAAAGATTAAATTTTAATACATGATGAATAATAATCTAAATATATTGAGAATATTGGTGTTTAAATGTAGACTATTGATCAAATTCAAGAAAATCACAAATTTTCACTTGGCAAGGTGCGACATGAATTGTAAGTTTATTTTAATCATGTATTTCTTTTTACTTGGCTATGTGTTTTACTTCTTATAATTTTAACTAAAAACTTGTGAAAAAAATTTCCATAGAATTTTCATTTGTTTAATTGGATTGTTCAACCTAGAATGAAGTGTTAACTAGGTCGAATCATGATCAAATGAACCAAAAATCATGTTGAACAATTGTCAAAATTGCAAATTTCTACATATGTTTATGTTGTGACATTTTATTGCCATGTTAATCACGAGAAGGTGTGTTAAATGATTAAAATAAATCTTAATAAAATTCAAAATTAAAAAAAATTCAAATGTTGGTTCTAGTAAAGGACTTTTGAATTTGGACAATATTTGTTTTAGATAATGACATTTTTATAGAAGATTAACTAAGGAATATTTTAATGAATTATTTCGGTGGGAAAAAAATATTAAAAAAAAATTTCAGGAGTCTTTTATCACATGTAAATGGGGTGTAATGTGCATTGTATATAAACAAAATTGTAACTTATAATACAAGAAACTAAAGTTAAAATAGTTAACATATTTTGGTATGGTTTGAAATTATGATTATTTAAAAATATTAAACGCATAATTTGGAAATTTTTAATTAAAAAATTCATAATTATTCAACAAATATATTTAAAAAACATGTTGACATATGGGGGCAACTATAAGTATTTTTAGTAACAAGGTTCAAAAGATTTCATTTAATTTTTTTTTTTTTTTGAAAATATCAAAAGGACTAAAAAAATGACCCATAGTTCTTTTATAAAATAATCATGTTGGCTTCTTTGATCATAATTCGAGCCAACTCTATTCTTGGACTTCCATTTCTACATAAAATAATTTAAGTAAAAATTTAAGTAAAGCGTAAATTGAATACTTTCTTGAAAGTTGAAAATGTTTGAAGATGCCATCATAACAAGTTAAAATTGAAACTCTTGATCTAGCTTGAAGACAAGTATGATTTATCAATGCAAATTATCTTTCATTTCTTTTGTAGGGATGAACGAAATGAAAGGGTTGAAAAAACAAATGCAACAAACATTGGTGACAAAATGAAAGACAAATATGCAAGGTAATAAAATACATAAATTTTGTAAGATGTTGCTTGAACTTGGGACTTGTTCAATGTTATCGACATCAACAAGAACTTTGGATATATGAAAAATTTAGGTCCCCTTAATCATGGCTTGATATTGAACGTATAATACTAACATTGCAAGTTTAAGTTTCTAATAGCTTTTAGATTTGTATTGTGTGTGTTTTGGGTGAATGATAATGTTATTTAATGAATAGCTTGAGTTATTTTTATACATGATAAAATATTACCCATCTTAACGCCAAGCTAGTATCACAACTATGTCACCTAGGATTAAAAGGTGAACAAACATGACCATAGATTGAAAGAAGGATAAATTGCAACAAATCTCATATATATTAACATAAAATAAAACTCAAAAGTTTGGATGTTTAAAATAGTATCATATAACTTAGACTAATTTTTAAAATTTAATATCTACTTGAATGAAAATGGGCAACTAAATGTTTGGAAGATTATATTTAATTAAAAGGGAATTAGTATTTATTCATGTATAACATGATCATATGTTATAAATTTAATCAATTAAGATTGAAGGGTGTCTAATTAAGATTGTAGATTTTTTTATGGCAACCATAATCAACTAACCTTGATTCTATGTTCAACATATCATATTTTTATCATTCCACACCATCATCCCAATCCAATTTTTAAAACTCTAATTCCCATCCAATCCCTCCTTACTATAACCCTCCACCAAAACACCCAACCATAACCAAAATGTCATGTAAAATGTGAAAGTGTGTGTGCTTTCCATATGACATTTATAGTTGTGGAAAATTATGTGTTATTAAAAAAGACTTAATATTTTGTTATGTGTTTATGCATGACGATGCAGATGGAGTCATGAATCTTGGGGTGATACATAAGAAATACAAAAGGAAGTCACAATGTCTTAAATATACATGCAAAAAACTAATTGTTCATTTGACATGTGCATTTTATTATTAAATTAAAATATATAAGATGTTAGGGTTCAATTTGGGGAGTTAACATTTGAAATTCTTAAACCAAGGAGTAAGTTGTTACAAAATTGATTTAGGTATGAAAACTTTAGGTTTTGTAAGTCATCTTTTTTGAACAATTTAAAAAAATTGTTTTGTGAACAATTTCAAATCTTAGAACATGTTTTTGCCAATTCCCAAGTAAAGAGGGATGGGAAAGGTGTCTTTTTAGGGTTTGTATTTTTAAAAAGCCTTTTTTCAACATTGCAATAACAAAAGAAAATTAACCATTTGAAAGAGGCACACGCCTCAAAAAAAGAAAAAAATATTGATAATATTTTTTTATAGACATGATTACTTTTTCAATATATTATGAAAACATGTGAAATAGTTTAGAGTGAATTTAATGATTTAAAAAGTTGTAATAATTTTTTTTGGTTATTAAAATGATTTCTCATTTTTAAATAAGTAAGAATTACATCCCTAATGCACACCCCACCCCACCCCACCCCCAAATTATTATTCAAAGAAAATCACTATTATTTTTCAAAACCTTGATCCCCCCCCCTCAAACTAACAACATGTATATACCCCACCCAAATAAAAATAAAAATAAAAAATAAAATTTGAACATTAAAAATTTAAATAAATAAATTAAAAAAAAAAAAAAAGGTCTCACATATAGGCAGATAGGTAGGAAAATAGGTAACTAGTAGGTAAGTATATGTGTAACCAAAAATGGAGGGACACCAGAGAGACGCAGAACAATCATGGCAGCCATCAACCTCTCTCCTCCCTCGCGTGCTCTGACTGATCAAGCACAATGGCACCTTACGGCCAGAACACAACAGGACAGACAACCTTCCCTTGTCTCCAAGCTTGAATTCATGACCCAGCTACAGGAGCAATCCTCTGAGCTTTCTCACACTTAACTCACACTGACTCGACTCAGACAAGCAGAAAATCAAGTGCCAGCATTCCATGGCTTAGATTTCAGAGAAACAATTCCGACAGCACAAGCACTGTTCTTCTTCC
>Ga0116231_10006315_pt1 | contig 22736 bp, 13 predicted proteins | sample S1TSphgellanicum_2_FD_89695 | JGI IMG/M metagenome (GOLD analysis project Ga0116231, IMG submission 89695) | Host-associated microbial communities from peat moss isolated from Minnesota, USA - S1T2_Fd - Sphagnum magellanicum MG | ecosystem: Host-associated > Plants > Peat moss > Unclassified...
AACACGACACCAAAGGCCAGCAAAAACACGACACCAAAATCCCAAAAACACCAAGAACACGACACCAAAGGCGACCAAAAACTCGACACCAAAAGGCTCCAAAATCCCACTAAACAAAATTTCCACTTGTCATTGCAAAGTGCACAAGAGCCATTTTCAGCTTCAAGTAAATATTTGGGATTTTACTTCTTTGTTTTCTCAATTTCTTAAACCAACTGGGTACCAGTCTTCAGAGCAATAGATTGTTGGTAATGTAAGGGAGGGAGAAAACTACCTATCAAATAGTTTTCCATTTGGTCCCACATTTTCAGGAATGCTCACTAGGTGGTTTCCAGTTGGCTCCCATAATTTATTTATTTGCAAGGCAAGGATATTGTGTTTAGGTGGATTGATTATAGAGTATAGTAGCTTAATGGATTTTGGCCCCTAGGAAATAATAGATCTATTTTTATATGAGGATTTTTGAAAGATGATATTTTGGCTTGTGTTGAAACTTGAGATTAGTTATCATAGAGTTATAATATCTTGAAGGATTTTGGTTTGTTTTAGAGGATTTTTTGAAGATTATATTTTTGCATGCTGAACTATTTGAGTTTCCATAAATCTTCGTTTGCCTTCAGATACTTTTTTTTATTGTAAATGGCAAGGCCATAGTGTGACTCGCCCCTTGTTTCATGAGGCATGTTCTTCACTAGGTTGGTGTTTTTGGTCTGGTTCTGTATTTTACCCTAGTACCTAGAATGCTGGTTTGGCAGCAAGGTGCCTAATAATTTTATTTATTTTTGTTTAGTCGTTTATGTTTGACAATAATTTTTTTTTTTGGCAATAATTCAACATTGTACTAAATATTGAAGCTAGTGTGTGCTTGAGAGCTTCTTTCAGATTCTCAGCATGGCAATGGGAGGCACCATTTTTTTCAGAATTTTTCACAATTCCAAATAATGTTTAACCAGGCTAATAAGTACAGGAATGTTTGTTCATTTCCATGTTTTGAGGAATGTTCACTAAGTGTTATTATGAACTGGGAGTACATTTTTGATCCCCCCCCCCTTACATTTTGAGGCATGTTCACAAGGCATTTTTGTAATTTGGTTCCTTCGTTGAGGAACACTCACTCACTTGTTCCATGTTATTGTGGGAACATTTTGTATAGGCAAACACGAATGCCTTTTGGCCTCCTGAAGTGAGGGTGGAGCCTGAGGTCCCCAATGGAATTTACTGATATAATCTCCTTCCCGTTAACTCGATCACTCCCAAAACACAAAAAAAATTAGTGTAATAAACAAAGATGATCTGATGGTTCAGATATCTTCACATCCTTATTCTAAGGTACTTACATGTAATTGCACTTCTCCAAATTTCGTAGTGTATCTGGAGAGTACATTACAAAATAGGGCAAGCATTTCATAAAATAAAACATTCGTTATGCAACAACATGACAAGCGTTTCACTAATGTAATGCTCACCCCTGTTTTTTTTATAATAAATTTAATTGTGCTTTACGTTGGGGAATGCCCATGGAGTGAGGGCATTACTGAAACAAGAACCCAAGAGGCAGAGCCCTTTTTCAGTAATGCCCCCCTCTTGGGGCGTTACCCTACACTGGTTTTTTCCTTTATGTTTTCAGCTCCCTTACCTGCCTAAAGAAACCTGTTTTCAGCGAGGGGGATCTTCTGCAGTGGAAGGTAGGTACCAGCCAGCCGGTCACTATTTCTAAAAAGTGAAAAAATCACAGCTCTGCTTTACGTAGGAGAAGGGAGCTGTACTCCCTTCTCCTATCCATAAGATCTTCTCTCCATGAGGCGCAAACTTTTTGCACTCAGAAACTTTTTCTCTCAGGTTGTTTATGTAGACTGAATTTCCAGAGGAGAAAATACTTCACACTTTCCAAACAAGACAGGACAGACTCTGGGAGCCGGCTGGATTTTCAAACCTTTTTCTTTGTCCACTTGGAAGCTTGTGTATGGTAGGTTGAAGTCTTTAGATGACTCTTTACAGATGCTGTGTTGGCTTATTGGATTCACACTTGCCACGTATAGGGGACTTGACTTGGTACTGGTGCAACAAGTGGCTACCCAGTGTGTGACTGACAGCTATGCTGATGCCACTCTTGAACCAGGATTAGGCTAAAGGAACTTACGGCATTAGGGTAGAAAATAATATACAAATATATTATGTAGAAAATAATACACAAAAATATTATGTAGAAAATAATATACAAATATATTATGTAGAAAATAATGCACAAAAATCTAATGTAGAAAATGATGCACAAATATATTATAGGCCGATGGGGTCTGTAGAACATATTGCCTTGGGTCAAGAAAAAATATTAGTGGCCAACAACATTGTTTGAATTAATGCCTTCACTTGTTTTCAAAGAGTTGCATTAGAACCAGATTTTTTTGTTTTGGGCTCAATTTTGCCACTTGGTGACACAAAAAGCAGGGGCTTTGAATCCAACAAAGGGTTTCTTTTAGATGGGGATAAAGTCACTATATATTGAGGAAAACAAAAGTAGAAATCGCCATATGTAGAACATAGCTTCTAGCATGTCACCCGAGTGTTCCCAAAATAATCTTACTTTTCCTTTGTGGTCTATAGCCAAAATTGGTAAAATTCCTCTTGTGGGATGATCACAAGTCCACCTACTTCACAAAATTGAACAAAAAAATTACTGTACTCACCCTATAGTTTGTTGCAAATAGCAAGCCAATGCCATAGTAGAGGGTTTAGAGATCCAATGCAATTTTTTGTGGTGCGCCCAACAATGGGCCAACATGGCAAAAATGCTCATGGCCTTTGCTAAAATTTCATTGAGGCTCTACAAAAACATGCAATTGCGAAGCGCTCTAAACATTGGTCTGTACACTTTGCAAGGGTTTTGACTAAAAAGTAGGAGTGTGACAACAATGGTTCTAACCAACCAAAGGCCAGAGTAATGTCATGAAGCAATCCAAGGGGAAAAAACTTCTATGCCAAGGAAGAATGGCAACTTTGCTGAAGTTTTATGGTGGTCTCTCAAGATTCAATCTATAGGCAATGGCTAAATATCACTTATGTTCTAGGAGCACATACAAATGCATTATTCCAAACACAAGCCATAGGGTGCATGACGTTAACATGTGCGTAGTTTTAAAATGAAGTGGGGGATCATTAATCATGACTTAGCCAAATTCATGGGTTGTTCTGGACAAAAGTTTGTGTTGAAGAAGTTTGGAACTTCATTTGAAGATTTCCTACAATAGGGTTCGTGCATCATTATCTTTCATTCACTATCAGATGCTTCCAAAAGATATGCACAAATGGGTTAACACAATTGTCAATGCAAATAAGACCTTAATGAAGTGCAAAGTGACTATCAATAGCATTATGGTAGATGGCTTTGAGTACTGGGAGTTTTTTAGCAAAAATGGGGGAAGTTCATTAAGCCATTGTAAGGTAATGAAACTATGGAGGAGACACAAAAGTTGTAGAATCTCAAAAAATGTGCGTTTCATGCACAAGCCAAGGCCATTATTAATATGGCAACAACAATGTTAATCAAGAAAGTTAAAACACTTGAAGACCAATCGGCCTTAGTCCTATTCCTAATGCTTATTGAACATTTGTGCAAAATAGAGGGGAAAAAAACTTTTCTTTGTGTAGATAAGTGAAATTGTTGAAGTTTCACACTCATTTGCCTCAAATCAACAAATTCATTGTAAAATCCCTCGAGACAACAATGATGACCACATCACCTCTCAATCTTGACATGAGTAGAAATTCAACAACTTGGGGCAACCTATGCAAATCGCCATCCAATGCTCATACATATCCTATATAGCCCAATTTGTCATTAATTTTTCACTAGGATGTCAAAAAAAAGTAGGTGAAGATGCAAGTTTTGGTGCCATTTTTATTTTAATGAAAACTCATAATGTTGTAAATGTTTTTATATGTTTAGAACATAAGAAATGTGTTGAAATGTCTATGGATTAAGTGCAGGTTGTCATTGAATACAATTGTGCATTTGTCAAGTTGACAATGATGTGATGAAAGGTTGCAAATGGGAAGGTGAAAAGTTATGAATGAGTTGTGGTGCAAAGATCAAATTGTTTTCCTTTGCATTTTTTGGTTGCAATAAGACATGAAAACATCTAGAAAGAACAAGGATGAAAGCTTTGGTGCTTTATTATATTAAAAAACATTTGTGCCTTTCAAGACCCACAAATATTCAATTGAACCTAATGTCAAAGCAAAATGTGTATTTGCATTGTCAAGTTTTTATATGCCTTTATTGTAAGCTACACTACATCAAAATGTGACTTTCATGACTACAAAAATACGAATGTAGCCAAATCAAACCTATTGTTTACACCATTTTTGTAGTTGTTTATGTCAAAATGGCATAAACGATGAGTCTTATTCGAACATGTAGTCACATGAATGTAATAATGAAAATCATGTTTTGGTGTAATGCTACAAATGTCAATCTTTTTTTTAGTTGAAGTACATGGTAATTGATAAAATAAAACCTCTTTATTGTTGTCGTGTTCATTCTAAAGATTATGCAAAAAAATCCTACTATATTTGGAAGATATGTTCTGCAACATATTTTTTCATTTATAGATGATGAAAATAATTCATTTGATCAATGGGATTTCCAATTTCTAGAAAAAAAATTATTTCCATTTTAATTTAATTTCTATTAAAAAAATTTGTGACTTTCATTTTAAGTTTCCTTCTATTCAAAGGATAAAACTAAATTACAATTTAACTTCAATGTGTTTTCTTTTATCAAAAAATTTCATTTATTTCATTTCAAAAATCAATTTATTCAATCAATTTTATTTTATTTTTCAAAAGGTCTACAAGCACATAATTGACTTTTGAAATTATTTCCTACATGGATTAAATTGAATGTCAAATATTAAAAACATTGAAAACAAGAAAATATGTACATACACATGACAATAGGAAAAAATATATGCATAAAAACACAACAAGAGGTTACTAATCTTACATTAAACAACAAAGATTTTACAATTGAACCTAAAACAAATATAAACCCACAAAATCCATTATTTGATCAAACATGAAAGAGGTTAATGTGTTCAATTTTTTGAAAAAAACCCCAATAACAAAGGTAGTCAACTTTGTACATTATTTTTAAAAATTGCAAGTTTAAGTTATGATAGACAATTAAGGAGGAAAGGGGAAAAAGATCTATCAATCATGAAGCATACTATCAAACTTGTTAGAAATCCATTAATAGATAAAATTTCAAGTGTTCTACAACATTATAGTTTATTATGGATTTTTTTATAAATGTTGTGGTTTACTATTGAATTGTAAAAACATTATAGTTTACTACCATCAATAAAATCGTTTATAAAAAAATCAAAGTCCATAGTGAAATTGATACAAATAGCAAAATGGTAACAAAACAAAATTACAATGCAACATGCAACTTGCTAGGATTCAAGTCTAAAGAAAAGTGAATAAGAAAGTCATTTACAAGACTTTTGCATACATATCATAAAAAGTTATCTATTGGACATGGGTCAAAAAAACTAAATGTAATGTTGTAGTTTGTTACATAACTTTGAAATTGGTGTCCTCCAATGTTTGTCACTATTGTAGGTTTCCTTTCGTACTTTGCCATTACATTTGTTAGAAGAAAAAAACCTTCCATAGAATTCCAAAATGCCACATCATTTTGATCATCTTCAAAAAAAAATATTGGATTAAGTATTTACCATGTTGTGTGGTTTTGTTTTTTTTTGCTTGGTCCCAAATTTTTTTATTTATATAAAACCCAATTGCTTGATAGGCCAATTACTTTTTCTTTTTTTTTTTTAAACATGTTTTATGGTTTCTTAGTCTAAAGAACCTTGTCATGGTAAAAATTAATTGGGCATAATTAATGGTTTTTTATATGAATGAACTTTGAATGTTACTAAATTTTGGTGATTACAAATAGGTTATGTGTCATTTCAACTAGGTTTTATGAAACAACATTTTGTTGCTTGTGTATTGTGAAGGAAGTTATTGCATTCAAACAACTAGCATTACTACATAAATTTATTTGAAAATAAAATGAGTTGTTGGAACAATTTCAACAATGCATGTTCAAGTATGTCTTTAAAAGTTCAATTTCATCATCTGCAAAGAAAAAACAACAAACATTGAACCTTTATAGAACAATTTTAGAAGGTAGGTTTTTAAGTTGATGACTAGCAAATATTTATGAATTTTGATTATAAAATTGAAGTCATTTGAAAGTTTAAAATTTAAATTTTGACCTTGTACATGTTGCTTTGTTTCCTTAGGTTGTGAAGTTGGATTGACAAAAGTCCAAACCTCCTTTGTAAGACTATAGACTCAATAATCAAAATCTCATTTCAAAAGAAGGTTGCAAAAATAAAAGAGTAAACAACAAAACATGGAAAAACATTTAGGAATGGACTACCTATTGGAAGGTAGTCATACCTTCAAATAAAAAATCTAACATGTGAAAATGCATGTCCTTGCGAAAATTAAAATTGAAAATGGAGGCCTAAAGGTAGTTGAAAAGATGTGACATAAACCTTTCATCTTGCATTCCATTGCTTTTTCACACAAGTATAAACTCCCCCTTCCCTTAAATTTTTATGTCTCTCCCCTAAACTTCACAAAGAACAATATACATGTGAAAAACAAATGAGAGGAAAATTAGCATGAAAAAATACCAAGGAGTGAGAAAATGAATGGCCACATGGTCCCACCCCACAAATCATACACACCTCATCCCTTCTTATGTTCTAGGTCTCTATCCAAATCTCCACCACATCTCATAATTAATTGACAAATTCAAGTCAATCACCTTATCCTTAAAGACTAATTACCCAAGTAGCTTCATCCCCCATTAACTACCACTATTACAATTCATGGTTTTTCAAAAGGTCCAAGTTGATTAGCAAGTCTTTTTTTATTAGTGAACATGTACATTTTGACTACACACATGGGACAAATGACATGTGGATTTTTTACTAATAAACTTGATTAAAATGACTATTTGGCATATAAATCAAGTTGGACAAAAAAATGACCACCTTGGTCAAAATGACAAATGGTTTTTAATCAATTCGGACATTTAATTAAGTTGGACAAAACAAAATGACATTCTTAATCAAAATGGACAATGGTGTTTTAGTCAAATGGGACATCCTATGCTATCTATTTAGTCAAAATAACTACTAATTAGGTTAGGCAATAGCCTAGCCCTACTTACATACCAATTTACTTACATACCTAACCACTTACCATCATACAAACCTACCTACCTACCTACTTACCTACCTCCTATTTCCAACCTACCATCCTACATCCTTATTTGCTAACCTACTTACTTACATACCTACCAGAATCCTGCAATGGGTACCCATACCCATGGGTACCCAATACCCACCCATACCCATGGGTAAATGGGTGGGTAATGGGTATGGGCTTGGACGTATGGGTGGGTAATGGGTGGGTATGAGGGACCCGAGCTTTACAACGACTGAATTAGCAGATTATATGTCCGAGAACAACTTCTCGGACGCCGACAACACCCTGACCAAGAAGCGCATTCGACTGAAACCCCGAACGATAAACAACCTCATGTTCCTGCGCTCTAATCATGACATTTGTATGTAATTGTTTACAATAAATCATTGGCACATCCCTCCTTTTAAAAACACTTCAAAGTACTCTTAAGTAGCTTTATTTTGGTGATGGACTTATGGGTATGAGTTGGGTGGGTAATGGGTATGGACAAGGTGCCATGGGTGGGTAATGGGTGGGTACAGTTGACCCACGCACAGCTGTGGGTCGGGTATGGGTACAATTGTCAAGCCCAATGCAGGACTATGATACCTACCTACCTCCTACTTCCCACCTACCATCCGACATCCTTACCTACCTCCTATTTTTAACCTACCATTTAAAACCCCTACCTACCAACCTCCTATTTTCCACCTACCATCGGACAATCTTACTTACCTACCTCCACTAGTATAAATCCACCAAAATGTAACCATTACATTTGTGACTATATGCAACTTGTAGTCATTTGCAAAAAAATTTGAAAGTATTTACAACTAGGGTAGCCAAGCCAATCATCGAACATTTAAACAAAGAAACGAAAAAAACACCCAGATGAAGGCTTGGTTCATCCTACTCTCCAAAGAAATCTTGTTCCTCTCCTATAGGTGCATCCACAACTATTTAGATTACATCAAATGCTATAGAACTTATAAAGATATGCCCCTTCAAAATAGAGGTCCTCTAAAAACTAGAAAGAAATCCAAAACAAACACATGGGACCTTGATAAGCAAACACATGGCAACTTGTCATCAAACATCAAATTTCTAACAAATGGTCAACATGTCACTTGTGTCCAAACTAGATGGATGCCAAAATTGAATTACTTTTCATACAAAAATGTTCATCAAACATAAAAGGCCATGATCAAAAGTTTCCAAAGTTGTCATGATCAATGGTGATGGGCAAACTACTATTCTTTTAACCATGATGTCTTAAAATACATTTGGCACTGCCACATTAAGGTTTAGGTGATATTCCCTCTCATTTGTCTCTCATCCCATTGCACTTTGCAACAAGAAGTATCTTAGTGCACATTGCATCATGCATCTCTCATCCCAATGCACTTTGCAACAAGAAGTCTCCCAATGCACATTGCATCCTACATCTCTCATCCCAGTGCGTTTTGCAATAAGAAATCTCCCAATGCACATTGCAACAGGAAGCCGCTACGTCTCTTTGGTCATTGGTCGTAGCTATTCAGTAAATCGTTAAGTCTCTTTGGTCATTAGTCATAGTTGTTCAACAAGTCGCTAAAACTCTTTGGTCATAATTGTTCCATGGTTGTAGGTGATGGCAACCTCAGTTTGCTACATGGTCATTGGGATGAAATGAGCTTTACACACAATGGACTTCAAAACCCTTTGTTGGCATGATTGTTTTATGTCATTTTTTCATACTCTGAACTAACCAAAATGTTTGTTGTCTATGTGTAAGGTGTGAAGGAAGTGAATCAATTATGTCCCATTCCTAGGTCTTACCTCTTTTATCTTATTGGTTGATTTCGTTGAGAAGATCTAGGTCCCGCCTCTTCTTTCTTACTAGTCAATTTTATTGAAAGGATTTAGGTCCCACCTCTTCTCTTTTTAGTTGATTCCATTGAGAGGGTTGAAAGGCTCTAGGTCCCACCTCTTCTCTTGTTGGTCGATTTTGTTGAGAGGATCTGGGTCTCACCTCTTATCTCTTGTTGGTCAATTCGATTGAAAGGATATGGGTCCCGCCTCTTCTCTTGTTGGTCGATTTTGTTGAGAGGATCTGGGTCATGTCATTTCTGTTTTGTTAGTCGATTTCGTTGAGAAGATTTAAGTCCCACCTCTTCTCTTGCCAGTCGATTTCTTTGAAAGGATCTTGGTCCTACCTCTTTTCTCTTGTTAGTCAATTCCATGGAAAGTATTTGGGTCTCACCTCTTCTTTTTTACTAGTCAATTTTGCCAAAAATATCCTTGGTTATTGTCTCTCCCTAATTTCATTGACAACTTCTTGGGTCCCCTCTATGATTTTGTGAATCCTTTTTTCTGGTAGAATCTATCTTCAGCTAAAAGGCTCCTCTCTTTCTCTCTCTGCTCGATTCCATCTCCAATTCCAATAACTCATTTTTAATTTTCTCTTTTCAATTTTGCTTAGACCACCTCTTAGGCTCCCTTCTATCTCTGGTTGATTTTGTTTCCAACTCCTCTATTGTTCTCTCTTTCTTTCACATCAATTTGCTTCCTCTTTCTTTTTGCTCGATTCCTCCTAAACCTCAAGTTATTTCCTTTCTCTTTGTTTGATTCCTTTCGATTCCTCCTAGACCTTGATTTGCTTCCTCTTTCTCTCTTTCTCTCTGCCTAATTTCTCTTGCACCTCAAGTTGTTTCCTCTCTTTCTGCCAAATTCCTCTTGATTCCTCTTAAACCTCAATTTGCTTCCTTTTTTTCTCTCTATTTGATTCCTCTTGGATCTCAAGCCCCCCTTTCCAAGTTGGAGAAGTTCATGAACCTCCAACCCTTCTTTTTGACTTGGAAAGCTTCTTAGACCTCCAACCCCCTCTTTGGATTTTGATTGTCTTGTTGTAGCTTCCCCTCCTCTCCTCCCCTCCCCCACATTTTGTTGTTGGTTAGTCAGTGGAAGCTTGTTGCAACCATGTTAAAACATGGCCTTTTGCAAGCATCCTTGCCCTTGCCCTTATTCTAGCTTCTGATTATGCAAGTGTTGAAATGCCCAAATTTACACCCCTATACCCTAATGGATGGGCTCTATAACCAACTTGGAAATTTTTGTGAAATTTGTCCCCTACTTCATTAATTGCCACTATAGACCAAGCTTGGTTGAAAGCTACTTTGCATCGTTTCTCAATTAGCCTTTCAGTTGCTCTAATTATAGCAGTATGTGAATTTTTTTCACATTTTCGCTTTGTTTCCTCCCTTTCTTTTCTCCTTTGTTACTCTAATTATTTATGCTACTTCTCTATCCATAGTTTTTTTACGTAGAATTTGTAGATATTCGTCAGAGGTAACAATGTGGGATTGAATGTAATCAATTAATGGTTCTTTTTCACATGTCTTCCTTGCAGGCAGATGTGGTAGAGATAGTAGATTCTTCAAGAAAAATGGAATTCGACTTCTTGCAAAATGTAGCAATTGCCCTTCAAACACATCTATAGGTTCACCTAAATTAGCTATGCAATCCATATCAACTTTTGTTCATGTATCTCCTAAGATAATAGGACTTCTAAGCTCTTCCACATAGTACCTTGGTGGATGTCCCTATACATCATCATCAGATCTTATTATAATAGGTTCCTCTACAATGCCTATGTTGATCAATTCTACAACTACTCCATGTTCACCCCAATCTTGATTATCATTTAGACCCTCATCAAAGTTTTCTGCATTTTCTTCATTTAATGCAATGATGTTGTCTTCTGCAGTGTACAGTTCACTAGGCTTAGTCCTACCATCCATAGCCTTTGGATTAAAAGGCTAGATCCATGTAACCTTGGACCCATTATTGATGTTTCTTTTGGACAAAGTTACATCTAATGTTTTATCTACCCAGTTTGCAAAAACAATCTTGTTTGGGTCCTTGTAATTGTTGTTGACCATGTTATTATCTTTTTATTTATTAAAAGTTGTTTTGAAGGGCTTGAAACAACTCACATATAGAGGTTCTAAAACATGGGAGGTGTGTGAAGGTAGGATAATCATATATAGCCCAAACCATTAAACTTGTTCTATTACTTTTAGGCTTACATGTGAACCATTCCCATCTAGAATTAATAGATGATGGTTGCTTGGAGAGATTCCACCTAAAACTGACCTTTTGAAAAATGACAAAAATTCCTTGAACAAAAAACTTGTCATCCATGCTTTGGTTTGGACTACCATACATGTTCCATCTTTGCAGTGCTTAATGTAATCTTCTTTGATCCTTTCACATCAAAATATGTAGAATCTTGGTATCAATCCCTCTGCTACATTCATTGCACAATTGATGGTTAGCCATTCTTTAGATTTTGGGATGGTGCTACATACTTGATGAAAACCCCTTTTTGCTAGAACTCTGACTTTTGATTGCCTCCATGATTGAATTCTAGTTTTCCAAATGTGATTTGGACTACACTGATGCTGGGTGTACAACGATGTCAGGTTCTAATATAACAAGTTGCAAGAATTTGTGGTGAGGCCTTGGGTTCTATTGATCTCCAATCCTTTTGCAAGATGAATGTTCAATTTTGGATGCCTGCGCTTAAACCAATACCACTAGGAATCCCCAAGCATCCCATTTTGAAATGTGGTGGGGTGAATTTGAATAACTTCTACCACTTTCCATTTGAGTTATTGTAGTGTTATGGACAACCCACATTGTTGCATACTCAAAACCTGTGCAACAACAACTTCATCTTCTTCTTTAGTTAATACACTCGATGGTCCAATTATCCTACTTATGGTCTTTCCATTTAGGTGGTCAAAAAATGAAGTTACAAGTATGCCCCAAAACTTGCTAGTCCCCATAAAGAAGTAATGCCACATTCAACTACATCCATGGCTGTTTATTCATTTGACCATTTGCCTCTTGGATTTATAGCAAGCACCCTATTTGTTATTACCGGCCTTTGTGTTGTCATGTTTGATCTAGCTTGAGGAAGGACATCCTCCTTGTCACTGCCTATTAGTCCACCACTACATTTTGTCTCTTATGAGGGACATTGAGCATCATGATGCTTCTAGTTTTCCTAGACCCAACTTCCAAAAGCTTCATGGGGTGTGTTCAGGCCCCACAAGTGGTATTCCCCTATCTTTCTTATGTTTAGACCAAGAAAACAAGTGTGATAGGTTAAGGAATTTGTTCAATGCATGTTCATATGTGAAAACACTTGTGTTGATGAGATCAAAAATGTTTGCAAAATCATTCTAATCTAAATTATGTTGTTATTGTGTAGGCTATTGGAATGTATCTAATTATACGTTATGTTTGAGCTTTAGGAATTTTGCACTATCGCATTGTTGTTACAATCTTTCCCACTGTAGGAACAATAGATTTAACTATCCAACGAAAATCGATAAACTTGCTAAAACTTTCCTTATAAATCTTGTCAATACATGCAATTGTGCTCTCATTTTAGTGATTATCTATCTTAGGTAGCCATGTGTTATTTTCTTTCACTTTGATCTGCAAGATTAGGTATTTTTTCAATTTGCTTTGTAGCTCTTCAGTTTCCTCCTTCCCTTTGCTATGCAAATCTATGCTCTCCTCTTTCACTCTACTAAGCAATTCATTTTTGACTAATATGCTTTCCTTAGGCACTTTTGATCTAAGCACTATTGCACTAAGACAAAGTAACTCTAAAAATGCTCGGAATTCATCCTCAACATGGCTTGGTAGTCTAAACATGTTATTTGCAAATGAGCTAGGTTAAGTTGATGTCTTATAATTCATTCTAATTGTGTTGTGTTATTTTGGCAGGAAAGCAAACTAAGAGTTTTTTAGATCCTTAGATTATTCACAAACTTTGTAATAATGTGATCATTTTAATGTGCTGCTAAAATCCTTAACTATGTTGTACCCCTTTCAATGTTAAAGTTTTGTACTCATCACCAAACATTAAAAAGCACATAATGAAGTTATTTGTTTGTAGATCTACCTTAAATCCCAACTTACACCAAACACTTTTAGTCCCAAGTTAAATTGCATTTTGTACATTTGCACAAATATGTGTGATATTTTGTGGTTTTATTGAGCCCATGGCCAAACATTACCTTCACATGTAGAACATAAAAATTTATAAGTCTACTTCCTTAAACCCCCTTCACTAAACAATTATGTTCGAGAGTGTAATCAATTACTATATAAATGTACACATAAATGTGTGTTACACTAATGTTTAATCCTTTATCACTAAACACCTTGCACTAAATAAATGAACATATTTTTTATATAAAAATTATTTGACATTCCCATGACCAAACATAAACCCAAGGTCATTGGTTAAACCATAAGAAATGCCAAACACAACTTTATATCACCAGGCGTTCGGTGATAGGGCAATATAAAAATAGCCATGGGATGGTCCTCATTTGTTGACCCCCCCAAGTTGTGTACTTTTTGGGTGTTTGGCCATGGGTGGTGTTTAGCCACATGGCAAGCTACCCTATAAGACCAAATTTCAACTATTTTGGTCATTGTTGCAACTATGTTACAATTATTGATAACTTTATCATATGGGCTAAATGGTTTTTAATTTTATTTTCATCCACGAATAAATTAGTATGTCCCATTAGTCACAATAATCATCAAGTTAGTCACACCCTTGTTGTGCATTACCATAGATCAACGCCCACACCTATCATTGTCCACACACATAAACAAAATACAACATGATACCCAAAATGGCACATCAACCCAAATCAAAGGAACTCACATGCAAACAACAAAATGCAATAATCCAAGTCTAGAACATAGAAAAATATAAAACCACATGAGATGTGCAAAATGAAAATTGTGAAAACACATTAAAATTGCAAAGTATAAAAATAGTGTTCTAAAATCTTAAATCACCAAAAAGTGATTTGAGATCACACAACAAGGGATTATATCCCAAATGCAAAAAACTTGAACCTATTCACACTAGAACTAGTCCACAACAATTAACTACTAAACTAAATTACCCTAATTAATTAAGAGTAGGCCTAATTAAACTAGACCTAATCCTACAACTAAATAATAACACCTAACACCCCTAGAGGTATTCTATGATCACTTAAGCATATATTTTAATTACATATGTATTAAAATTATATTTAAAATATATTACCCATACAGTAAAAAAATCATATAATAATTATGTATATATATGTATAATGTTCACATATTGGATTTAGGAAATTCATATTTGAAATCTGAAAATTGTTATTTGAGACTAGCTAGCTAATAACTAAACTTGACAATTTTATATGAACCTAGACCCGGCTTCAAATCCAAGTTTCCATGGACCCAAACCTAGCCAAGAATTGACATGGATGAAGTCAAAAATTAAATTCAACAAATCTTAAGGGATTTTTACAAGGTTTGGGTCATAAAGTTAAGTAGAGATAATGTGCTAGATCTAGATAATGTTTAAAGTTTCTTAGGTCCTATATTTAAGTTTTAAGGTTGTAGGGTCATAAAATTTAGCCCTAAATTTATATATATATAAAGGCATCTCCATTAGCATCTCCAAAATTTATAATTATTTAGAAATATCAAAATGATAAAAAATTTATTACATTTGCATCAATGAATATCCATTGTTGAGTAAAGGCATTTTGGTTTTTTTATATATTTAAAACAATTGGGGACATTTTATTCACCTAATGATAATTTTCAAACATGTCAAACGACTAATAAAAATTAGGGTGTTCATGTCAACATCTTAACAAATTTGGACCGTCAATTTAAATCAATCAATGCTCCAATTTATTCCTAAACAAGGTTGAAGGTGGACCATATATCCATTTGTGTGCATGTCAACATTACATATATTGCCTTCAAGAACTTTACATCCATAACCATTATGCACTTTACATCCTTCACCTTTTTATATTTTACATCAATAATTTTCTATTTCAAAATATTTTCATCAAAAACTTTCAATTTAGGTGGTTGAATTGGAATGATGCAATCCATTCAATTTTTATTTTAAAATTCATAGTCATTTTTAAATTTACAGCTCACTTGAATAAAAATATCCATTTTTAATATTGATTCACATTGTTGAACATCCACCCTTGTTTGAACACATATTGACCATCGTACATATAACTAAATATGAAGAATTAAAGATTATCTTATTAAGAAAATCATAACAATTAAATGTTTGAAATCACTAGCAAAATAAGAGGGAACTCATGCCAACATCGTAATAGATATGGAATATTGATTGAAGAAACAAATATCATATTTATTGTGAAGGAAACTTAAATGTGGACTATCCATTGAATCAAATTTGAACATCCATTTTTATAAATCTTGGCATTCCATCCATTATTATCATCAATGTACATCTATAATTTTCATTCAAATGCATTTCATTTACTTTAAATTCTGGCCATGTCAAATCATGACACATGTTAAACTTTAGATCTATGATTGTTGTCTATATGTTTTGATGTTTTCTCCATCATTGGTTTTGCTAAAGTTTGAAGTCATCCAAATCATTAATTTCATTGCGTATGCTTCATGCAAACTTAAGGCAATTCCTCTTTTGCTTGTGATGCAATGTTGTCATTTTTTAAAATTTAAAACACTCTATTAGATTTGTGTTTTGTTGTTTATTGTATTGTTGTTTGTTGCCTTAACTTTGACTTTATTCAACTATATGTTGTTTCATGTTTAAAGGATGTGCACCTTTCCTTTTTTATTGTTGCAATTGAGCTTGATCCCATTAATTTTGTTGTTTTTCTTTATTTCCACTTCCTAAAGTTGTGTATTTTGCTTGGAGCTTGCATACTCACATTTGTCATCTTTTTTGTTTTTATGTATTTATAACATGTCTTGTTTTATTTGTAGGTCATTTGGTTTATGAAAAATCTTATTATTGGAAAGAAAAAACCTTGGTTGTGTTAATCAAGTTAGAGCTTACCATAATTATTAAATTGTCTAGTGGTCTATTTTAGTAGTAAAGGCATGACTTTTTTGCTTTCTAGATAACCCCTTCTCTTTCACAAAATAAAAAAATTTGTTTTTTGTTTTCACATTGAACACCTTTGTTTAAGATTTTTGAGAAATTTTTTTTTTCAAAATTCAATTTCAAGTTTTGACATTTTTCAATTTTTTTGTAGGTTTTGAAGATAAATGAGTAATTTAAATTGGGAGGCAATGAAGTTTAGTGTTGTCAATCCTTCAAATTTATTTTAAATTTGTCTTTTTACCACTAATAAAAAATGATTTTTGGCTCCATCCTTTTGCTTTTGTTGCAATGTCTAATCATTTTTTAAAAAAATTGGTTTTGAAATATATTTCTAGAAAATAATAATTGATATTATTTGTTGAAATGTTCTTCTTCCACCTTTTTTTTTCTATGTTTGTAGTTGAATGGATATTTTTTCATTTTTTGTCATTACGAATATATTAATTTAATATTTTTGAATTATTTGAATTGATGTTGGTAGTTGTTTTTATATTGATGTTTCTCATATGAATATATTGTTAGGTTTATCAAAATTTTATTTATGTTTTTTTTAATTGAATTTTTTCTTCTTAGATTTTAAATATGTATATAATCTTAATGCTTGGTGAAGCTTTCATGCAAGGGCATTATTAGAATAAGAGCTTTGTTTACACCTTTATTTTAATAATGCCCTTGCTTGAAGCCTTTACTTTACACTTTAAATGATCATGTTATGCATGGACGCACATATATATATTATGTTTGAAATCATAACAAGAAGATCATTGTTGACAAGGGTTCTTGATAATTGCAAATCTCGATGATAAAACATCAAAACATTGTTCAATGTATTTCCAAGTGCGAGCTTTTACATTTTAACAAAATGTTGTTTCTTGTCATTTTGAGGTTCATGTATAGTTTGAACAAATAAACCCATATTGGATAGATACCATTTGCTAACAAATTTTATTGTAAATATACGTGGAACCATTTTTCGTGAAGTTCAAATCATTAGTTTCAACCCCCCATAAAACAACAACTAAAATAGATTTATCAAGCATGTTAATGTTGACATTGTTACCTATAAGCAACCCAAAGAAAATGCCAAACTTAGGACTTGTTTCTTATAGCTTCAAATGTGATGTTATTGCTTTTGATTTTGTTTTTGAATTACCCTTGCCATGCAATGTGGTTATTCTTCCATCTCTAATGCATGCAATCAAATGATGTTAACATCCCCAAAAGACCCTTATTTTTCAACAATTTGTAGTTGTTTTGTGAAGGTCTACCCTTGTTGCTCGCCACAAGTATGTGGACTTAAAATAAGCCTAGATCATTAAATCACAAATCATTTCATTGCCTCCATTATGGTGTTTATCTTAATTTGCAATATTCATTAATAAGATTTTGTAATGATGCCATATGCAAACATCATCATAACCACAATGCATTTTTTATGAGAAGACAACCCTAACTTACCTACTTCATCTCTTTTTAATGAAAAATGAATCATATGCACAAACCAAATGCATAACTCTTACTAACAAATCTCTCGTCATTCAAAAACACTACTTCAAACACACCTCATTACAAGATGGTGAATTTACTTGGATAATTCCTAAATAGTTTGTCATTGCCAATGTCCCTATCTCTTTGAATGTTGGTAGATTGTCCATGCTTGGATCCACCACATTGCTTGGGTGCTTGTGAGTTGAACATTTTGTCTAATTGCTTTATGAAAATCTTGAATATTGTTTTGTTCCAATATTGTCCAAATTCATGGGCGATTTTGGCATTCAAATAATCTCTATAATCTTCCATCTTCAAACAAATAGAAGCTCAAATGTTGCATTCTATTTGGAACAAGACCTATAACAAAAGCTTGTGTTTGCACATTTTCTTATGTTCACCTAAAAATGTAATATTAATGTGTGTTTGCACATTGCTATGCATAAAAGTTCAAGTGTTTGTGTATTGTTGTGTGTTTGTAGAAACTCTTATTTTTTAATGGGATGGTGGGTTAAAGGAGGGGACATGAAATATGAGGTCATTTTGTAACATTTACATTGGGGCACATTACTCACTATAATAATATTCCAACACAAGACCTTCCAAGTGGCACTTCAAATGGTCTAGAAAGAGTGGTTGTAAAACGAGATCATTGGACATGCCTTTAATTCTTCTCATGTAACAATAATCCCTTTGAGAGATCACAATAGTGCAAAGCTTATGAAAAGCCAGAGAGGGTTTTGAGAGAGGGAGAAAAAATTGTGCAATAGTGTTCTAGTTTTGCTCTATGTTGTAATACTAATGGCAAGTGAACAATGTGAAAAAAGAACAATAGTTGACACAATTTGTTGGGTTGTAGGAAAGTTTGTAACAAAATATTGCAACGCATTCAGAATTGTAGTGGAAAGAAAAAATTACACTATGCATGTGCTTGGTCTTTCTTTATATGAATGAGGATTTCGTCTTGTAAATTTTCATAGAAATGTTTCGTGTATATTTATGGCCATAATGTTTGTAGACCAAAGTTTTGAAGTTTCTGACTCTTTTGCAAAATCTTGTTTTTGAATTTTTGAATACATAATTTTTCCCACCTCATAACTTGTGACCTACTAACCATCCTTAGTGGATCAAAGCACTTTTATTGGTTTGGTTAGCTTTTGTCACGAAGAAAGTCAAAAAGTGCATTATAGGTGTGAACACGTGTATATGAAATGGCCAATCATTGAACAATCATATGTTTTATAAGGTTTCTTTTTGAGCAAATGATTAGTTTAATGTGTTTTTATGTTGCTTGGGTTAGGTATTACTTTAGTTGGATAATCCAAAGAATAAAAGTCTATAAGTTTTTGGACCCTTAATCTTTCCACATTAGTTTTCAAAAGTGTATAGGTTATTTTGAACCCAATAAAGTAATGACCATGGCACCCAAGGCTATGGAAAAGTCAAGGTTCAGCAATTATTTAATATGAGATTTGTCTTTTTGTGACAATTTTTTTTTCCCTTTCGATCCCCTTAGTTTTGTTTGGTTGCCTTTGTAGCTTTTTAATTGCCATGTAGAAGTAGTCAATTTTTAAAAAGTGAACACTATTTCATTAGTAGAGATTACCCAAAATGTAACCACTTTATTCATGACTACATGTAACTATTAGTCATTTACAATACCTTTGGACACTTTTGTAACTATTTCTTGCGTTGGTCAGATTTGTTACTACACTTCAACTAGTTTGCAATTATTGTGGTTTTTCAACCTTCCATGTGAAACAACATTTAGTTTGATTTTCATTCAACAAAAACAATTTATGTCCCATTAGTTGCAAATGTGATTAATTTAATCATAGCCCTCTGAGTACACACATGTGTATTTAAAAAAATATAGTTGGTTATATTAAGACTTACAAATGTATATTTCGAATATACATGAACAACCATATTACATGTGTATTCAAGGATTATTATTAGCATTAAATGGCCTCAATATTATGCATACATGTGTATATTTTGAGTATATTAAAGTTCTATGTAAAATATTTACTAAATATATTGTGGCCATGTTACAACTTTATCCAAACTATCTTACTATACTTCTTGAAATTATTACAAATGACATTTATTATTATTATAATATCCATTTCTATTAATTACATGTATATATAATTTTATATTAAAATTAAGAAATAATACTTAAATAATTACTCATGAAATCTAATAAATTATTATATAATTATTGAAATTATTTTCAAAGGACTAATGTAGTTATTAAAAATTAAAATTTTATTTATTAAAAAAATCTATTATAATAGTTCATAATAGCTATAACTAGTGACATAACAATAAATATAATAATAATAAAATAGCTAACCTAAGCTAACTACAAGTTACATTATTACTATTATCAATAATCAAATTTTAAATAATACTACATTATAATGATTACTCAAATACTTAATGTATAGTTTAAAAATTTACTACCTAAAACTACAATTAATAGTCAGTTAGGAAATTTAGTAAATTATATATACATGAAAATTTTATTTTCAGCAGAAAAAATTGAAATATTTTTAAATATATATTAAAACATTATTATAATAGTTCATAAATAACCAAAGCAAGTGAAATAATAATATGAATAATAAAAATGAAATTGCTAACCTTGGCTATCACCTAGGTACAATAATAATTCAATTGATGTTATTATGATTTTTAAATATTTATTTATATATGTAATATTGGCTATAAAAAAGAAAAAATAATGGGAATAAATATAATAAAATAGTGAACCTAGCCTAGTCTTAGCTTAAGCTACCTATTAATTATATTATTAGAGTTCCAAAAATTAGTCTTAATATTTATAATTAGTAATTATTCAATATTTCAGTTATTAAATTGATTATTTATAATTTTGAATTAATAATTTATTAATAATTAGTTAATTATCTCAATATTAGGTGATTACTAGTTAATTAAATTAGTGAATGGATGAATCTAGTTAATATTTATCAAATTAAATTATTATTAAAATAATGTATTGATTAATATATATTTAAAAATATTATGTAATTCAAAATTATTGATGATTATTACTATTAATTGGGTTTTTAGTTTATCTTTTATTTGATTAATTAACATGTTTATTAATTCAACTTACACACCTAAATATTTTTTAAAAATTGAAATTCAATTAATATGACATGTGGCAAATATCTATTGCACCATGCGTGACAATTAAAAACCATCCAAAAAAAAACTAGATGTCCTAGATTATTTTAAAAGTATAATCAAAATATCTAAAATTACTAAAAGTTGGGACATGTGGCAACAAATCATTTGCTTTGATTATTCACCAAAATAATCATTCCTAATCACAAGCAACAATATGTATATGACAAATCAAAATATGAAGGTGTATTTCATTGATTTTGTTTTCATCCAAAATTCCTTATTGTTTGTGAATATTATCACATGTGATTTGTCCAACGTGACCACCCATTAATTCCTCCTACCAACCTTCAGCCCTTCGTGCAAATGTGGGGCCCCAACCCAAAACTTTCCTAATCCCGTTAAATAATGCACATGTAGGACCTTCCCCCCTCCACTATATTAGTCCTTTTAGTTACTCATGATCAAACTTTGCAACTTGCCCCCATTTCCCCAACACGTTTGCAACTTCCATTTAGAGCCTTTTGCCCCACCTATGGGAGTCAATTTACCTTCCAATGGTTATCCTGTCACCATCATTCATGTTAAACATCTAATTCTTCTAATCCAAACCTATATGACCATCTCAGTTTAATACCCTCTTTTGCTCCTCTTGTTACCCCAATGGTGTCTTGTTTTGCCTCCTTGAGGTGGTAATTGGGCATAAGGAAATGCAAATTCAAGTTAAATGGTTTCTAATAGGTGATTGGGAAAACTTGCAAGAGGAATTTTTCTTATGAGCCCAAGTTTTAGTGGCAAGTTCAAGATTAATGCCTTTTCCCCAACATGATCCTTTAACTCATAAACACTTTCTCCACAATTTAGTTCTTGGGCATGTAAGGGAATATTTTCAAGTAGTTCATGTTCTAACACCATTTTTTTTACACTCATGTCCTTTGACACCACCTCAACTCATAGCATTCTATATCATGAATTAGATGGTTTATTCGTGCTTTTCTTGAAAGATTACAAACCAAACCAAAACTTCGAACTTTCATTTGATTCCTTCAAGCTAACATTCAAATGCATGTTGCATTTATTTGCAAGTGTTATTTCTAGGATGGTTTTTGAACACCTTCAAGGTTATTTTCACCCAAATGTTTTTGCAAGTGGATTCTCACAATTGTTTCAACTTTGTTTTCATATCGCACAAGGTCACAATTTATGTCAAATTGCATAGGTCCTTGGGGTGGCCCACCTTTTAGCCATGACCAAGCCTTTAGGTGGAGTTTGTCCCATCATCATAGGGGAAATGTTATATTGATTCACAAGTCGCACTTTATGTTTCCAATTTTGTAATGCCTTTATAACACATTTCTCCCCACACTAATTCAGAATAGCAACCAAAGGTGGATGCAAAAAAAAATCCATGACATTAAGTGCACTTGGACCTTCACCCTTATTAGATTGTTCTCTAGCTAGATGTGGCAAATGTTTTCGATTTGATGTCAAAATGGGTCATATTTTAAAAACTTTGTGAAATAAGTGGGGACATCATATAACTCATCCCTTTTGTTTTTACATTTTATGCATTTGAATATCCCTTGTTTTATAGTCACTATAATCGTGATGGCAATGTTATGGTCATCCATCTACCATGAGAACTCATTAAAGTGATATCATGGGAAGGGCATTATTTGGTTTAACTCATTTTAGGGCATTACATTCTATAGCTAACCATTTCCCCTTTTGTTTATTTCCATCCATTATAAATGACACTCACATCATCGCCCCCCCCCCCCCCCCCCCCCCCCCCCCTCTTTTCTTTTTCACATCAACATTAAAATCTTTATTTTTA